>ERZ808258.174-NODE-174-length-30882-cov-3.541376_pt1 | contig 30882 bp, 20 predicted proteins | sample MGYA00521280_ERZ808258 | MGnify/ENA primary metagenome ERZ808258 (study PRJEB31516, sample SAMN03275585) | gut metagenome | biome: mammalia-associated habitat; material: feces | host: Papio cynocephalus | place: Kenya | collected 2012-07-19 ...
TCTTTAGCTTGAGCTTCGTCAATCATTTTTTGAAACTCTTCATCTTTTAGCTGAGAAGTAACTTTATCGATAGCTTTTTGTACCGCTTCGTCAAGTTTGGGCTTGTCTGCTTTCTGGCTTTTGATATTTCTCAAGGAAGCCCAGACGGCGTCGCCCACAGCTTTGAAAAGACGCTTAAACGACTCGCCTGATGGCTTAATGTCAAATTCAAACCAGAGCATACAAGCGTAACCTATAGCTATAGTGCAAGTAGCGGCAATAGAAGCCGAAACTAACCAGCCTGGAGGGCCAGCTATTTGACTCAACTGACCGGCCAAAGTGCGCCCTAAAAAGCCTATCCCTAAAGTAGTCAATAATTCTGAAGCCATTTTATAAGTAACTGGTCTATCATAGACGCGAGCTAAGTTCAGCACCATGGCAATTTGGTTGGCAGTTAAGGGAATAAATGAAGCAAAAGGCAATGGAGTTAGGGCTATAGCGCCAGAAATAACGGTAGCTCGGCGAATAGCTTGCCAGCTTAACTTTTGGCGCATAGTGGGTATTAGCTTGCCCATTTCTCCCAACAAGCGCGGTTCTGTATAAGCTGCGGCTAAGAGCAAATCATAAACGCCTTCCTTATTTTGCGCAGAGATAGCATAAAGTTGCTCAGGTAATAAACCTAAAGCAGCAGCAGCGGTGAATTTGACCTTATCTCTAAGCTTTTTCTCGATAAGATCCATTTTATTTAAAGCTATTAAATAAGGTTTATTTAAACTCTTAAACGTATTGTAAAGATTGCGATCGGCTACGGTAATACCTCGAGTAGCATCAAAAAGCACAATTAAAAAGTCTGCCTTTTCCGCTTCTTGCATAGCTAAAGCGCTTTCCAATTGGCCATCTTTAGTGGCGTTGTTAAATCCTGGAGTGTCGATAAGGGATATGGCGCCAGCAGCAACATCTTGAGCTTTTACCGTAGTGCCGGGAATAGGGGAGACAGCTGCTGCTTCACCGATACCATTAAGTAAAGCGTTAAAAAGCGTTGACTTGCCTACATTGACTGGCCCTAAAACAGCTATTTTAGAAATCGGGGCAAAAGCTGGCCCGGCTTGACGCTTGAGCAATTCCATAATATCGCCCAGTGCAGCCGGATTGGCTTGGGCGATGTTGCTAAAAAGTCTTATGTTGAGGTTGAGCTCTTTGCGCAAATCGGCAGGCACAAAATTCCAGGCCGTTTTAGCAAGAGCTCCGCTTCCGGGAGGCAAAGTCGCTAAGTATTGGTTAAATTCGTCGTTTTTAGCTGGACTATTATTTCTTTTGCTTGAAGAGGGTGCGGCTAAGTCTTGGTTTACTTTATCCATATTACTTTTGACACTTTCCTAATTGGCCATAAACTACGGCACAATTTTTAAGCCTACAACTACCAAAAATTAGTTGATTTATTCTTGCTTTTGCCAAAATGTCAGTGAAGTTTCGCCAAAGCGTTTATCTTTTATTACCTTAAAATTGGCAAAATCTTGGGGATAATTTTCTTTATGATGATATTCGAAGACGACTATAGCGCCTGGAGCTGTATATTTATCCAGTAAAGCTAGCGTTTGTGGGCCAGCTTCGCTGTTGTAGGGTGGATCAGCTACTATAATATCAAATTGGCGACCATTTAGCTTCTCTAAAGCTTTTGGCAATTGACCAAAAATTATTTGGCCTTTATTTTCGACTGCTTCATGTAAAAATTTCAGTGAGCGACGATCGCCTTCGATAAAAGTAGCTTCGGCGCAGCCTTCTTCCAAAAGAGCTAGTCCCAAAGAGCCGGTGCCGGCAAATAGATCTAGTACTTTACTAGATTCGTCGATATAAGGGCGTAAAGTGGCCGTTAAAGCTTCGCGTGTTTTGCTGGTAGTGGGACGCATCCAAGTGCGTGAAGGCAGACGGGGATTTTTATTCATGATATTTATTTTGCTCCTATAACAGAATTAGTTTTCTTCCTCGTCGCTCTCTTCCTGGTTTAGGTCTTCCTCAAGGGGGTAACGATCGGCATAGATAGCTGCTTCTTGTTTGGCCAATTCCAAAAGATGGCGATCGCGCAGCAAATCGGCACAAATCAATTCGGGAAAACCTGACTGGCGTGTGCCAAAATAGTCGCCAGGGCCGCGAATTTCCAAATCTTCTTCGGCTACTTCAAAACCGTCGGAAAGACGAGCTACCGCTTCCAATTTGCGATTGGAAGGCGAATCGCTGGAAGCTAAAAATAGGCAATAAGATTGCAATTGGCTGCGCCCAATGCGTCCGCGCAACTGATGGAGCTGAGCCATGCCAAAGCGGTTGGCATCTTGAATTAAAATAACCGTAGCATTGCCTACATCTACACCCACTTCAATAACTGTAGTAGAAATTAAAATGTCGAGGCCACCTTGGCGAAATTGTTCCATAACAGCTTCTTTTTCAGCAGCTTTCATTTTGCCATGGAGTAAGCCAACTCGATATTTTTTGAAGACGCCTTCTTTTAAGCGCTCAGCTTCTTGTACAGCAGCGCTAGCCTCCAGTTTATCGCTTTCGTTGATAAGAGGACAAACGATGTAAGCTTGTCTGCCTTCTTCAACTTGGGAAGCGATAAATTTGTAAGCGCGGTTGGCCTCTTGAAAAGGTACACAGCGCGACTTAATAGGCTGGCGGCCCGGCGGCAATTCGTCCAATTTGGAAAGTTCCAAGTCACCGTAAATAGTTAAAGACATGGTGCGTGGAATAGGTGTAGCCGTCATTAGCAAAACGTCACAATTTAAGTGGGTTCCGCTTTTGCGGCTTAAAGCTTGGCGTTGCAAAACGCCGAATTTGTGCTGTTCGTCGACGACAGCCAAGCCTAGGTTGGCAAATTCTACGCTTTCTTGAATGAGGGCGTGGGTGCCCACTGCTAAATCAAATTCACCAGCTTTAAGTTGCGCGGCGATTTGCATTTTTTTCTTCTTACTCAGGCTGCCTTTTAAAAGACAAATACGCAAGCCAGCCGGTTCTAAGAGCTGGCACAACTTTAAATAATGTTGCTGAGCCAGAATTTCTGTGGGAGCCATAATGGCAGCCTGGTAGCCATTGCGCACAGCCGCAAAAGCTGCATAAGCGGCAATTACGGTTTTGCCTGAGCCGACGTCGCCTTGCAACATGCGGTTCATAGGATGGTTTAAGCTTAGATCGTGAGCAATTTCTTTAATAGCACGCTGCTGGGCACCGGTTAAGGTAAAGGGCAATAACTTCTGAAATTCAGCTTCAAGGTTGGGCAAATCGTGATAAAAAACGTTGCGCTGCTGATTCTGTCTGCAAGTGCGCTTATGAACTACGCGCAATTGCAAAGCAAAAAGTTCTTCAAAAGCTAAACGTTGTTGCGCTTTAAACAATTGATCGTAGTCGGCTGGCCAGTGCATATACATAGTGGCCAACGATTTAGGCAAAAAATGATATTTATCTAAAAGCTCTTGAGGCAAACTTTCTGGCATAAGCTGAGCGCAGGCTGGTATTAGCTTAAACATCAGCTTATGCATATAGCTTTGGTAGAGCTTGGCGCTTAGCTTATAAATCGGTACCAGGCGGCCAAAGGAAGGTGAATTTTCCGCTTGCTCGGCAAATTCTGGCGAAGCCATGCGCAAATTGGGGCCGCGATCATATTCGGCTTTACCAAAGGCGACAATATGTACGCCTGGGCGTAACTTAGCGCTTAAATAAGGTTGGTTAAACCAGACTAATTTTAGGCTACCACTTTCGTCTAGCACTTCTACTTCTAAAAGGCGCTTGCGGTTAGTGGTGACAATAGTTTTGGCTTCAGCTACTACAGCTTTTATTTGCTCAAAAGCGCCGGGGCGCAAATCGGCTATTTTCTGTACTTGGCGGCGATCTTCCCAACGTCTGGGATAGTCGGTGAGCAAATCTTTTAAGGTATAAATGCCTAAATTATTGAAAATAGCCTGTTTGGTGCGACCAATACTGCGAATCTTCTCGACAGGTGTATCCAGCTTATACAAAGTTGGAGCGAAGGAAATAAGGCGTCGTTGCTCAGCTGTAAGTAAAAAATTGTTTTCAGTTTGGTTATTAGGCGCTGACTTTTCAGAGGCCGCCTCTCGAGCATTGGCACTGCTTTTTGTTGTTTTATCAATAGAGGAGGCATTGATAGCCCAAGCTTTTTCTTCAGAAGCAATTGGCTTGGCAGAAGGCGCGGCTTGGTCTAGCTTGTCAGGTTCAGCAATTAAGGCTAAGGCTTTACCAACTAACACCAGGCTACCCTGGCGTACGCGCTGCGGCAAAGAATTATAATCGGCCAATTTTTTGCCCACTTGGCGCAAGCTAAAAGCTTCATCTTTAGCCAGCTCGTTAGCATGGAGGCAAAAAAAATGCCAAGCCGACTCTATGTCGATATTGCCTCGGCAACCGTCGCTATATTCGCGACGCATCAGACGCAACAAACGGCGGGCTAAATTTCTTGCTTCAGTTGAGTAGACTTTTTCTGCCTCCATGCTTTTTGCACGGCCTCCTCAATAATTAATGATCGGAAAATCCCAGCATAATTGGTTCCGGCTTAAGTTGGATATGGAAAACTTCTTTTACTTTGGCCTTTACTAAATCAGAAAAAGCCAGCATATCGGCTGCCGAAGCTTGACCGGGATTGATTAAAGCTAAAGTGTGAGCAGAAGAAACGCCGGCTTTGCCAGAGCGGAAGCCTTTATGGAAACCGGCATTATCTACTAACCAAGCTGCCGAGATTTTGCACATTTCGGGATTATCGGTATTGTATACTGGCATATTGGGCCAGCGCTCTTTTAACTGTTGGGCTTGAGCTTGGGGAATAATAGGATTTAAGTAAAAAGAACCGGCGCAGCGATGGTTGGGATCAGCCTTGTCATAAAGCATAGACTTTGAAGCTCTCACCTTGAGGACGGCTTGGCGCACTTGAGCTAAAGTGGGGCGCCAGGCAGAGTCGGCGGCCACTTTGTCGGCAAAGAAACGCTCCAAATCTTGGTAGCGCATAGTGGCTTGGCCATGCACTTTCAGCTTAAAGGTGACAGAGGTAATAATATAGCGCCCTTTCCAAGCTGTTTTGAAATTGCTAGTGCGGTAGGCAAAGGCGCAAGAGGACGCCGACAGATTGAGCGTTTCCAAAGTTTCCAAATCGATAACTTGGACTTGCTCGATAGTATGGCCAGCTTCTTGACCGTAAGCGCCTATGTTTTGCACTGGCGCAGCGCCAACTTGTCCGGGAATGCCGCTTAAACATTCTAGACCGGCCAAGTCTTGCTCTACTGTTTTGGCTACAAGATCATCCCAAATAACGCCCGCTTGAGCTTCAACGATAGCTTCTTCGTTTTTTGTATTTATGGTAAGTTTTTGCATCTTTGGCTTAATGAGTAGGCCTTTAAAGCCAGCGTCAGAGGCCAAAATATTACTTCCGCAACCGATAGGAAAGATGTTAAAGGCGTGTTCGCGAGCAAAAAGTATGCTTTGTTTTAATTCTTCCAAGGTGGAAGGTTCGGCCAGCCATTGTGCGGGGCCGCCAATTTCAAAAGTAGTCAGAGTGCTGATAGGTACGTCAGCTTTAATAAAACTATACATAACTGCCAAGCATTTTACAGGCTGAGCCCTAAAGCCTTTGCTTGGCAAGCTTTTATTGGAAAAATAGTCGCTGCTTAAGCTTCTTCCAAGCCAAGCTTTTTGGACGCTTACCAAACTAGGCAAAAGAGGACAAAACCGCAAAAACTCCGAACATGATGGGGTTTTTGTTCCTAATTTATCTACATTACGGATATAGAGTTACTGTGCGCGGAGGTTTGGCTAGCTATGGGCGAGGGCATGTTGTCATCAGTGGGGTTTAATCGCTCTAATTTAAATCAGGACGTTGCTCGTGTGGTAGCTGAGCAAGGCAAGCTCAATTATCCGCAAGTACTGGAAACTTGCTATCCAGCTCGTCCTCTTACTCCTTTGCGCTATAAAGACAGCCATTTGAAAGCCCGCCGAGTAAAATGTATTTTTGTCGGCCCCAATGACAAAATTCCCGTACATTGTCCGCCTGGTTTCGATTTACTGGCTATTATGGGCTTAGGCTTTACTAGACGCGAAACCGAAGATGTTACCGAGCTATTGAAAAATACCAAAGTAGGCTCTGATGTTATTGTAGGTGTACCTGAGCAACCATTACCCGGTTCAGCTCAACTTAAAGAATTGCAAGCTCTCAACATACTGGCCGTTCAGGAACCTTACACGGTGCCGGGCAATGCGCAAAACTTATTGCAAAGTCGCCGACAAATGGTGCGTCGCCAACTTTTAGAAAAGTTGCGTTTACAACTCACTCCCAACAATTTCCACTGGCTCTATAAAGGCGTTTCTTGCGATGACATTAAGAGTAGGCGCCGCGATATTTTCTTTACCAATGTTTTAGAACTTATCTACACCAAAGTTCCCCAACTTAAAGCTTGTGGCAGTATGCGCGATCGTTGCGAAGCTGTAGATATTTTGCTCAACACTAAAGAACCTTTGCAATTTATTACTTTGGATAAGAGTGGCGGTTATAAAGTTATTCGCGATTTTCTTATTAAAGGTGGCGTAGTTTCAGCTACAGAGGATTGTGGCAGCTATGCTATCTACAAAGTAAATGGTTTTATCGCCAACGAGGCTCCTTTAGCTTCCATTTGGAACCGCCTTTTGTATATGCTTATAGGCGAAGGATGCCAAGAGCTTAGTTGTGGTTTGCAAGAACTTTATAACAAATTCTCCCGACGTCCCTACGGCATAGACGTATCTTTCTTAAATATTTTGCTAGCTGCCGCTGTGCGCCGTTACTATCCAGCTTTAAGCTTTTGCTTACGCGGTGAAGAGTTGCGCTTAGATAGCACTGCTCTTCGTCAAGCTTGGGGTGCTGCTGCCCATTGTCAAGTGCTTTACACTCCTCAAGCTCCCTATCGAAGCGCTCAGGCTTTGCACCATATTATTGAGAGCTTTGGCTTCGCTAGTAGTCGCAATATACGTGATTTGTGGGAGATAGCCGCCGACTCTTTGCAAGCTTGGCATAATAGGTTGTCTCCTTTGGCACTCACTTTAGAGCCTAAAGTGGGCGAGCCTGCTTACGTACTTAACAATTTATTCTCTTCTCAGAAGGAGCGCTCTGCTCGCGAATTTATTGGCCAAGATCTTCTTGAAAAGGCTGGATTCTCAGGTTTGCCTCAAGGAGAAGAGTTAGAGCGTTTTGAGCTTTGGCTCAAAGAAGCTCGCGCTGCTTTTGCGCGTTATGAAGAAACTTTTCGCCGCCGTTTGGCTGGACGTATAGCTGAGCAATTTGGCGGTAAAGCCGAAGACTTACCCGAAAATAGCGAAGATTATGTGCCTATTTTAAATCAGCTCTTCCGCCGTTGGTTCTCCCGTCTTTATCCTAATAGCGGAGCGCAAAAACTCAGTCCCTGGGCCAGCGCTTTAGCTGAAATGTATGCTTTAGAGCCAGAAGCTGACGCCAAATATTGGTTTGAACTTTTGCCTTTACAATTTGATTTGCCTAGTTTAAGCAAATGGGAGAGAGACAACTCTGTAACTTTCGCTTCCCGCTTAGTAAGAGCTTGCTTAGAACTAGAATTGTGGCATATCGAAGGCTTGTTCCCGCTGCCTGAGGATAAAGAAGAAGCTGAACAAAAATTGAGCCATTGGTTGCGCTCCTCGTTTAATGGTTTCGGCTTAAATAAAGAACAGCGCGAGTCGGTCTTGCTCGATTTATTGGAAGAACTTTGCTGGTCTGAATAATTTTATATCAGGTTTTTTTAGTGCTTTAAGTTGAGCTTCAGGCTCTAACAATTATCTCCAATCCCGCCTCCAAAGGGCGGGATTTTTGCTATATGGTGACATTCTACATTAAAAATATTAAAATGGGACTGGTTCGTTCATAAATATGGCATGTGGCGAGGCATAGAAAAGCAAGTCTCAGCCATTTTCTTAGTCGGCTAAGTAGCTCTGAAAAAAAGGACTAAAACCGGGAGGAAAGCGACATATATGATTGAGTGGATTAAGAAGCAACCTCCAGGTAGGATTATTGCTTTAGGCTTTATTTTAGCTATTTTTCTGGGCTCGTTGCTCCTAAGCTTGCCTTGTTGCGTTAGGCCAGGTGTCAATTTATCCTATATAGACGCTCTTTACACTTCGACTAGTGCTGTTTGCGTAACTGGCCTAATTGCTGTTGACGCTCACGATACTTTTACTCCTTTGGGACAATTTTTTCTCTGTCTATTGATCCAAATAGGCGGTTTAGGCGTCACCTCAGTTGGCGCAGGCGTTATCTTAGCTATCGGCCAAAAGATAAACTTTAAAGGACGCAGTCTGATTCGCGAGTCGCTCAATCTAACTACTGGTCAAGGCTTGGTACGCTTTATCAAAAGTGTGCTTTTAACTGCCTTTACTTTCGAAGCTATTGGCGCTTTATTTAGTTTTGGCGTTTTTATTAAGGATTACCCTTGGAAGAAGGCGGCCTGGCTTAGTCTTTTTCACTCTGTAGCTGCTTTTAATAATTCCGGCTTCGATATTTTAGGCAATTTGCAAAACTTAATTCCTTATCGCGACAATGTACCTTTAAATATAATTACCTGTGTCTTAATTATTTTTGGCGGTATCGGTTTTTGGGTAATCCATGAAGCTTTGGCTATGCGCTTTAATTGGCGTAAGCTTTCTATGCATTCCAAAGTTGTTATTACTACGAGCGCTTTTTTGACTATCGCTGGTACCGTACTTTTTAAGTTGACAGAAGATATTTCTTGGCTGGGGGCTCTTTTTCAGAGCGTTTCAGCCCGAACGGCTGGCTTTTCTACTTACAATATTGGCAATTTCACCGACGCCGGTTTATTAGTAATGATTATTTTAATGTTTATCGGCGCTTCGCCTGGATCTACTGGAGGCGGCATCAAAACGACTACTTTTTTTGTGCTTTGGCAAGGCATTAAGTCGGCAGCTACCAACACTTCCGAAAAAGCTTTTCGTTACGCTATTCCTTCCGAAGCTTTTCGTAAGGCGGCAGTTATTACCTTAATGGCCGCTTTTGTGGTTATAGGTGGCACTTACTTATTGCTTATTATGGATCCGCAAGTCGGCTTTATAGCTGCTCTTTTTGAAATAACTAGCGCTTTCGGTACGGTCGGTTTGTCGACAGGTATTACTACAAAATTAAGTTTGGGTAGCAAAATTTTGTCGATTATCATTATGTATGTGGGTAGAATGGGCCCCTTAACTATCGCTACTTTATGGTATTTCAAAAATAATGAACTAACTAGCTATCCTGAAGGCAACATCTCAATTGGCTAGAGGAGGAAATATTTTATGTTTGGCAGAGCCAAAAAAAAGAAGCAAAGTTACGCTATCGTGGGCTTAGGGCGCTTCGGTCATGCTTTGGCCATAGAATTGGCTTCCTCTGGAGCGGAAATAGTCGTCGTCGATAAAGATGAAGAAAAAGTGCGCGAATTGCGTGATTATACGGAAAATGCCTATGTCTTAAAAAAGTTAGATCGCAAATCTTTAGCCGAAACAGGTGTAAAAAATTGCGATGTAGCTATTGTAGGTATCAGCGGCGAAGAAATAGATGCTTCTATTTTAACTACTTTACACTTGGTAGGTTTCGGCATTCCTAAAGTAATAGCCAAAGCTGCTAGCGCCGATCATGGAGAAATTTTGGCTAAATTGGGCGCTGAAGTGGTCTATCCCGAACGCGATATGGCTATTCGTTTAGCTCACCGCTTGGAAGCTTCGCAAATGTTAGATTTTGTGCAATTAAGCGAAAAACTCAATATCTCCAAATTGTTTGTGCCGCCGCAAATTGTAGGTAAGAGCGTCATCGACGCCAATTTACGCGTTAAGTTTGGAGTAAATATTATTGCTATTGAAAATGACAACGTGCTCATTGAAACTGTTGTGCCAAGCTACATTTTTAAGGGTAACGATATTTTGTTTGTTTCTGGCAGTAAAGAAGGCTTAGATAAACTGTCTACTTGGACAGAAAGCAGCAATAAGTAGCCATAAAAAAGGACAGCGGCTCACTTTGTATCCTTAGTTAAGGGTAGTGAGCCGCCGTCTTTTCAGTTAGCTATATCAGCTATTATTTATTGGCGCGAATAATATCAGCAAATTGAGCTAAAACTTCGTCGAGCTTGCTCAAATCTTTGGCGCCAGCCATAGCCATATCGGCACGACCGCCTCCACCGCCACCTAAGCGCTTAGCTACTTCTTTAACTAACTTGCCAGCTTGATAACCTTGCTTGACATAGTCGGGCGTAACTAAAACTAAGATGCCTACTTTGTCTTGGTTGGGGCCAGCCAAAAGCACGATGCCGTTGAATTTTTGCTTCAATTCATCAGCCATGCCGCGCAATTCGTCCGGAGAAGCGCTGTCTAATTTGAGCGTCAAAACGGGGACACCGTCTACGTCGGTAGCTTCATTAAGTACATCGGCAGCCTTAGCGGAAGCCAAAGCAGCTTTGACTTTTTCCAGCTCTTTTTCCAACTTTTTCTGATTATCCAGCAAGGCAGTCAATCTAGTTTGCAAATCGTTAGAATTGGTATGCAAAGTTTCGCAAGCTTGCTCTAAGCTCTTTTGGTTGCGCTCGACCAAATCCAGGGCGGCTAAACCGGCCACAGCTTCGATACGACGTACACCAGAAGCGATAGCGCCTTCGGAAATAAGCTTAAAGAGACCTAAGTCGCCAGTGCGCTTACAGTGGCAACCGCCGCACAGCTCCTGAGAGAAGCCATCATAGCTAGGCTGAGTCACTTGGGCGCTAGCTTGGCCACCAGCATTGATAACACGAACATGCTTGCCATATTTGTCGCCGAAGAAGGCTACCACTGAATCGGGCTTGTCTTCGATAGCAATTTCGAACCAGCATACGCCAGTATTGGCTACGATTTCGGCGTTAATTAGACGCTCAATTTCGGCCAACTTTTCTTTACTAACTGGCTCGGAATAAGTGAAGTCGAAGCGCAATCTTTCCGGAGCTACTAAGGAACCTTGCTGGTGAACTTCGGTACCTAAAACGGTACGCAAAGCGTGATGCAATAAGTGAGTAGCCGTATGGTGGCGCTCGATAGCACGACGACGCTCAGAGTCGATAGCGGCAGTTACTTCTTGACCAACTTGCAAAGCGTCCAATTCAGGGTCTTCGTCCACCAAGTGCATGAAGACGCCTTCTTTTTGCTTAGTGTCTTTTACCACTAACTTGTGATTAGCCCAACTAAGAGTACCAGTATCGCCAACTTGGCCGCCCATTTCGCCATAGAAAGTAGTCTTGTCTAAAACTACGGCGCGATTGCCAGGCTGACCAATAATAGCCACTACTTTAGCTTGGCAACTATCTTGGTTGTAACCTACAAATTCGGTAGCTTGTAAGTCGAGCTTTTCACTTTCAGCAATTTGAGCCGTCTTGACGCGAGCGGCGCGGGCGCGTTGCTTTTGCTCGGCCATATATTTTTCGAAGGCGTTTTCATCTACCTCGTAGCCGCGCTCTTTGGCCATAACGGCAGTTAAGTCGTAAGGGAAGCCGTAAGTATCGTAAAGCTTAAAGGCTACGCTACCGGGGAAAATATGCTCATTATTTTCGGCCTTTTCCAGTTGGCTGAGCTCTTCTTCAAATAAGGCGATACCGCGATCCAAAGTCTGGTTAAAGGAAGTCTCTTCACCTTTAATAATGCGGCGGATTTTGGCTTCTTCGCGCAATAATTCAGGATAAGCTTGGCCCATAATCTCATTCAGGGTAGGCAGAAGCTTATAAAGGAAAGGCTCAACTAAGCCGAGCTTGCGACCGTAACGGGCGGCGCGGCGCAAAATACGGCGGATAACGTAACCGCGACCTTCGTTGGAGGGGAGGGCACCGTCGGCGATAGAGAAAGCAACCATGCGCAAGTGATCGGCACAAACGCGCATAGCTACGGAAGTAGCATCTTTAGAAACGCCGTGCGTATATTTAAGTCCGGAAAGCTCTTCCAATTTAGCAATAATAGGGCGGAATAAAGCAGAGTCGTAGTTGGAAATCTCGACATTAAAGTCGGTGCAACCTTTGGTACATTCCATGACGGAGGCGACACGCTCTAAGCCGGCGCCAGTATCTACGTTACGATTGGGCAATTTGTGCAAGCCATCTTTGTCAGCATTGAACTCAGTAAAGACTAAGTTCCAAAGCTCCATAACTAAAGGAGAGTCGCCGTTAACTAAGGGGCCGCCGCTCATATCGGGAGTTAAGTCGATATGAATTTCGGTGCAAGGGCCGCAAGGGCCGACTTCGCCCATCATCCAGAAATTATCTTTGGCACCAAAGCGTTTTATGTGGGTAGGATCAATATCTGTTAATTCTTTCCAGAGATGCTCAGCTTCGCTATCAGCTGGTAATCCTTTAGCTTCGTCACCGCCAAAAACGGTTACGTAAAGGCGCTCTTTGGGAAGCTTCCAACGCTTAGTAAGCAATTCCCAAGCCCAAGAAATAGCTTCGCGCTTGTAATAATCGCCGAAAGACCAGTTGCCCAGCATTTCGAATAAAGTGTGATGATAAGTATCTAAACCGACTTCTTCTAAGTCGTTGTGCTTACCGGAAACGCGAATGCACTTCTGAGAGTCGGCCACGCGGCGATGAGTAGGAGTAGCTTGGCCTAAGAAATAAGGCTTAAATTGGTTCATACCCGCATTGGTAAACATGAGGGTAGGGTCGTCGTGAGGGACAACCGAAGCGGAAGGCACAATTTCGTGGCCTTTTTCGCGGAAAAACTCTAAGAATGACTGACGAATTTCAGTAGCGTTCATGAAAAAAGCTCTCTCAATCTATCTTTTTTGGCTCGATTTTGGGAAGGAAAACTAAGCTTCAGGCTCAGCTTTCACTTGACAAATTTCTGTTAAGAAAATGGATAACAAATTATAGCACTTCTCTAAGTTGGCTATTTCCATCCACTCGATAGCTTGGTGGCAGCGGTCGGGATCGCCAGGGCCAAAGTTGACGGCGGGAATACCGTTGGCTGTAAGTCTAGCTAAATCTGTCCAAGCTTGTTTAGGCTCAACTTGCAGCGAGCAGCGCTCGATCCAACCTTGCATTAAAGGATGGCTTACGCAAACCTGGCCGGGCACCGAAACGTCGCGCACTCTTATGGTGGCCAAATCGCCCACCAATTTGGTGAGCTCTGCCACTACATCATTTTCGCTGCGGTTGGGCGCGAAGCGAGCGTTGACGTTTATTTCAAATTTGTCGGGAATAACGTTGGCAGCATTGGAAGTAGAAGCCATAGTGGGGCTCATTACTTCATAAAAAGTTAAACCACTAATATTTACTTCGCGCCTGGGTAAATCGCGCAATTTGGCCAATAGTGGCAGAGAACGGAAAATGGCATTTTGGCCTTGCCAAGGACGCGCCGAGTGAGCTCGTTTGCCCTCAACAGTGACAATAGCGTGTAAGCCGCCCATACAACCAGCCATAATGGCATTGTTGGTAGGCTCCAAAACGATAGCAAAATCCATGGGCGGCAGAGTAGGCATCAGGCCGCGCATACCGTTGCCGACGTCTGGCCCTTCTTCACCATCATAAAAGACGGCTACTAAGTCGGCGTTAAATTTTTCGTACTCTTTAAGCAAGCCCATCATCACGGCTACGCCACTTTTCATATCGGAGGAACCGCAGCCATAAAGCTTGCCGTCTTTTATGACTCCCAAGGGCTGATCTGGGTCGGCTGGCACAGTGTCGATGTGACCGAAAAGGCCAATAACGGGACGGTCACCGCGTTGGGGAGGGCAAACGATCAAATTGTTGCGCGAGCGACTTAAGGGAATGCCCGGCAATTCGGTGCGCACCCAGGATTCGATAAAGTCGCAAACCTCTTTTTCATTTTTGGTTTGGCTGGGAATTTGCACCAATTTTTGAGTTAGGGAAAGCAAATCGATCATTGTAAATCTCCAAAGTTGCGTAATGCCTGATTCAAACTAGTTTTGCTATCAGAACCGGCGCTGCGCTTACCAATAATTAGAGCGCAGGGAAGGTTGTAAGTGCCGCTAGGAAACTGGCGCGGTCGAGTACCCGGAACTACTACGGAGTGAGGAGGCACTTGGCCTCTATAAGTAATTGGCTCCGGCCCAGTGACATCTATAATGGGCGTGGAAGCTGTGATGGTAGTACCTGCGCCAATTACGGCGCCTTCGCCAACTAATACGCCTTCGACGATAACGCTATCGGCTCCGATAAAGCATCCGTCTTCAATAATTACTGGCAGAGCTCCGGCTGGCTCTAAAACACCGCCAATAATAGCTCCGGCAGCCAAATGTACATTGGCGCCTATCTGAGCGCAACTGCCTACCAAGCTCCAGGTATCTATCATGGTGCCGGGGCCAACGTAGGCGCCGATATTTACATAACCAACCATAAGGATAGAGCCAGGGGCCATATGAGCTCCATAACGTACTGTGCCTGGAGGTACAGCGCGAATCCCGGCTTGTTGCAAATTGGCTTTTAAGCCGATCTTATCGTGGTATTCAAAGGGGGGAAGCTCCCAGGTTTGCATTTCCGTCAGGGAAAAATAGAGCAAAATGGCTTCTTTTACCCAAGTATTTACTTGCCAAGCGCCGTCAACTTTTTCAGCAACCCTGAGCTGACCTTTATCGAGCGCTTCAATAACTTCAAAAATGTCCTGTTTGGCTTTGGCCAGTAAGCTTCTATCGGCAAAAGCCTGCGAAATTAGTTGTCGATCCATAGCCGCCGCAGTTCTGCAATAAAGAGCTTATTCCCTTGTAGAAGCTTATTCGTAAAGGCGATCACAACCCAAAAGGCTAACTAAAATCTTTTTATTTGTTGAATATGCAATATGTGCGATGGTGCAGTGCGCCGGAGCCAAAAAACAAGTGTTCGCCTATTAGCCGGGCTAATTTATGCAGATATGCCAAAAATCAAGTAAAATATTTAAACATTATCTTTTTTATCGATAACAAAAGATTGATATATTTATCCGTTTGTGCTTTACTATGGGCGGCGGGGGAGATAAGTGGGCGCGAGCCCGGCGGTTGGAAAGGCCGTCTCCGTTTTTCCGTGGTTTTGTTCGGTGAAAAGTTTTAGCGTGTCTACCCAAACTCTACAGCGCTTGCCCATGTATTTGGCTTACTTGCGCACTCTGCCCGCCACCGAAAGCAGAGTTTCCGCTTCTTCTATTGCTAGTGCTTTAAATCTTAACGATGTCCAAGTGCGCAAAGATTTGGCGGCGGTTAGTTCATCTGGTCGTCCCAAGGTCGGCTATCCTATTGAAGTTTTGCGCGACGAGCTGGAAAGCTTTTTGGGCTATCACAATGTAGATTCAGCTATTATTGTTGGCGCTGGTCATTTGGGCAGAGCTCTTCTCAATTACGGTGGCTTCAAAACTTACGGATTAGAAATTTTGGCAGCTTTCGACGCCAACGAAGAGTTGGCTGGTCAGGAAGGTGGCCGGATTTTGCACTTAAGCAAGCTTAGCGATATGTGCGCTCGCCTTCATCCTCGTATCGGTATTATTACCGTACCAGCCGAGGCAGCCCAGCAAGTTTGTAACTTAATGGTTAAATGTGGCATAGAAGCCATTTGGAATTTCGCACCAGTCCATTTGCGAGTTGATGAAAAGATTTTTGTTACTAATGAAAATATGGCTGTCCATTTAGCGGTTATTTCCAATTATTTGCGAGCTTCTATGCGGGCAGACAAACTACCTAACACTTTTGATTAAAATCCGGAATTAGTCGGCTGCTCGGTCGGTTAGTTCTTTTCTCAATAATCTGCAATGCCAGCCGTCTGAAATAGCGGGGGGCAGCAGGCGGCGAGCCCGTGCCGCTTAAGGCGGTAGGCAGCGGGTGGTTCGTAAAAATGCTTAATTCCTGAAATGGAGATTGATATATGAGCAAGTTGGAATATACGGTCGTCGATAATCTGGAGACTCTCCAAGACGCTTTGAAGCGCCTCAGAGAAGCTCAGAAAATCTACGCTACTTTTACCCAGGAACAGGTTGACAAGATCTTCTTTGCTGCCGCTTCAGCAGCCGATCAGCAGCGTATTCCTTTAGCCAAGATGGCTCACGAAGAGACCGGCATGGGCGTAGTGGAAGATAAGATTATCAAGAATCACTTCGCGGCTGAGTATATCTACAATACTTATAAGAATACCAAGACTTGCGGTTTGGTCAAAGACGACAAGGCTGGCGGTTTCAAAACTTACTTAGAGCCCGTTGGCGTAATTGCTGCTATTATTCCTACTACCAACCCCACCTCTACGGCTATCTTCAAGACTTTGTTAGCCTTGAAAACCAGAAACGGTATCATCATCAGCCCTCACCCCAGGGCCAAGCAAAGCACCATTGCTGCTGCTAAAGTCGTGTTGGAAGCCGCTGTGGCTGCTGGCGCTCCTGAGGGCATTATCGCTTGGGTAGACGTTCCTTCGCTTGAGTTGAGCAACTTAGTTATGAGAAGCGCCGACCGCATCTTGGCTACTGGTGGCCCTGGTATGGTCAAAGCCGCTTACTCTTCTGGCGTACCCGCTATTGGTGTAGGCGCCGGTAACGCTCCTGCCCTTATCGACGAGAGTGCCAACGTTACTTTGGCTGTCAACTCCATCATTCACTCCAAGACTTTCGACAACGGTATGATTTGCGCTTCCGAGCAATCCGTAGTCGTTTTGGACAGCATTTATGATGAAGTAAAAGCCGAGTTCGCTCGTCGCGGTTGCTACTTCCTTAACGAAGAAGAGACTGACAAAGTCCGCAAGACTATGCTTATCAACGGCGCTTTAAATGCCAAGATCGTCGGTCAGTCCGCTCACACCATTGCCGAGCTTTCCGGTGTGGAAGTTCCCGAAGACACCAAGGTTTTGATTGGTGAAGTAGAGCACGCCGACTTTACTGAAGAGTTCGCTCACGAGAAGCTCTCTCCCATTTTAGGCATGTACCACGCCAAAGACTTCGACGAAGCTTTGCAAAAGGCCGAAGGCCTTGTTGAGTATGGCGGTTTAGGTCACACCGCTTCCATTTACTTAGACACCGTAAAGTGCCAAGACAAGTTGGAGCGCTTCACTGCCAAGATGCACACTTGCCGCATTTTGGTCAACACTCCGTCCTCTTTCGGTGGTATCGGCGACCTCTACAACTTCCGCTTAGCTCCTTCCTTAACGTTGGGCTGCGGTTCTTGGGGCGGCAACTCCGTATCCGAGAACGTAGGTGTAAAACATTTACTCAATACCAAGTTTGTTGCAGAAAGAAAAGAAAATATGCTGTGGTTCCGCGCTCCTGAAAAAGTTTACTTTAAGCGTGGCTGCCTGCCCACCGCTCTCCAAGAGTTGCGCGACGTTATGGGCAAGAAGCGCGTCTTCATCGTCACTGACGAGTTCTTGTTCAAGAATGGTTACACTAAACCCATTACCGACAAGCTTGACGAACTGGGCATCACTCACACTAGCTTCTTCGAAGTTGCTCCCGATCCGTCTTTGGCCTCCGCTAAGAAGGGTGCCGAAGCCATGCGCGCTTTCGCTCCCGATTGCATTATCGCTATCGGTGGTGGTTCCGCTATGGACGCTGGTAAAATTATGTGGGTGCTTTATGAGCACCCCGAAGTAGACTTCATGGATATGGCCATGCGCTTCATGGATATCCGTAAACGTGTCTACACCTTCCCTCACATGGGCGACAAAGCTTACTTTATTGCCGTTCCTACCTCCGCCGGTACCGGTTCCGAAGTCACTCCTTTTGCTGTAATTACCGACGAGCGCAGCGGTATCAAGTATCCTTTGGCCGATTACGAATTGCTTCCTAAGATGGCTATTATCGACGCCGACATGATGATGAATATGCCTCGCGGCCTCACTTCCGCTTCCGGTATCGACGCTTTGGTTCACTCTCTGGAAGCCTACGCTTCTATGATGGCTACTGATTTTACTGACGGCATAGCTTTACGCGCTGCTCGTACTATCTTCGAGTATTTGCCTCGCGCTTATAATAACGGCGCTTCCGACCCTGAAGCTCGCGAGAAGATGGCTCACGCGTCTACCATGGCCGGTATGGCTTTTGCTAATGCTTTCTTGGGTGTATGCCACTCCATGGCTCACAAGTTGGGCGCTTTCCACCACATTCCTCACGGTATTGCCAACGCTCTGTTAATCAGCCTCGTGCTGCGCTACAATGCCGCTGAAGTACCTCCTAAGATGGGTACCTTCCCTCAGTATGGATATCCTCACACTTTGGCTCGTTATGCTGAGTACGCCAGGTATTTAGGCTTCGGTGGCAAAGATGATCAAGAGAGTTTGGATAACTTGATCAATGCTATCGAGGATCTGAAGAAGCAAGTTGGTATTAAACCTACCATTCGCGACTACGGTGTAGAGGAAGAACACTTCCTGGCTACCCTCGATAACATGACCGAGCAAGCCTTTGACGACCAGTGCACTGGCGCCAACCCTCGTTATCCTTTGATGAAAGAAATCAAAGAGATGTATCTGAAGGCCTACTACGGTCACTAGGAGGACAATATGCAGGACGTAAAGTTAGATTTAAGTGCTGCCAAAGTTATTGCGGTTCGTCCCAACAAGAAGATCTACCGTCTTGGTAACTACTGCGTTAAGGTTTTTAACAACGACTTCTCTAAAGCCGACGTACTTAACGAAGCTTTAAACCAGGCTCGTGTGGAAGAGACCGACCTCGATATTCCTAAGATTATCGAAGTGACCAAGATCGATGGCAAGTGGGCTATCATAACCGAGTTTATCGAAGGTCCCACCTTGGCCGAGCTTATGGAAAAAGAGCCCGAAAAAGAAGATGAGTATATGACTCGCTTTATTAACATTCAGCGTCGTATTCTCAACACTAAGGCTCCTATGCTCAATAAGCTGGTTGACAAGATGCAGAATAAGATCAGTGCCACTACTTTGAATGCCACTGCCCGTTATGAACTGCATATGCGCCTGTCTGCTATTCCGCGCCAAGAGAAAATTTGCCATGGCGATTTCAACCCTAGTAACGTAATTTGCGGTACTAATGGAACCGACTATGTGATCGACTGGGCGCACGTCACTCGCGGTGCTGCCGAAGCCGATGTAGCTCGCACCTACTTAGTCTTCTGGCTGGCTGGCCAGCTCGAGCGTGCCAAGAAATACCTTGACATGTATTGCAGCATGACCGATACCGCTAAACAGCAAGTGCAAAAGTGGTTGCCTATTGTAGCGGCTTCTCAATCTGTAAAGGGTTGCCCTGAAGAGCGTGAGCTCCTCATGCACTGGATCAACGTAGTCGATTACGAATAAGCTATAAAGGCTCGGGCGGTTGTTTGCTTTGCACTGGCAGCTCCGCTCGAGAGTATCGCTTATTAAATACGGCTGATGTGGCCGATTTTGCTTAAAATTTTAGCGCCATGGGCGTGCGGTTTGACAAAGCCTATCTACTTTGTCGGCTGTGCGCCTTTTTGGTGCCAACTGAACCTCTCCTGAGCTTCCGGCTTCTATATCCGGGGGAAACCTACCAATTAATATTTAGGAAAGATTCTATTTTTATGAATAACATTAAATTTGACACCAAAGTTCAGTACCTCAAGCACAGCGTACTTAAAGAAGTTATTCGCTTAGCTTTTCAAGACAAATTGTCGGAAGGAATTAACGACATTCCTAAGCGGATCGTGCCCGGCAAAGTGCCTACTATGCGCTGTTGCGTATTTAAAGAGCGCGCCATTTTAGCTGAGCGTGTCCGTATAGCTATGGGCGGCACTGCCAGCAACGAGAATATTATCGAAGTTTTGGATATTGCTTGTGATGAGTGTCCCGTAGGTGGCTACGAAGTGACTAACGCTTGCCGTGGTTGTATTGCTCACCGTTGCGAGCAAGCTTGCCGTCGCGGAGCTATTACTTTCGACGAAAATCAGAAAGCTCGCATCAATAAAGATAAATGCGTCGAATGTGGTATGTGCGCTAAAGTTTGCCCCTACAACGCTATCATGAACTTTAAGCGTCCTTGCGAAAGAGCTTGCAAAGCTAAAGCTATTAGCATGAACGAAGACAAAGTGGCTTCTATTGATGAAACTAAGTGCGTACGTTGTGGCGCTTGCGTCTATCAGTGCCCCTTTGGTGCCATTGTTGATAAGTCTTTCATTCTTAACGTAGTAGACATGTTGCGCCATGCTAAAGAGCAAGATGGCCCTAAAGTATATGCTGTAATAGCTCCTTCTATTGCCAGCCAGTTTAGCTACGCCAAGTTGGGACAAGTGATCCACGCTATTAAAGAATGTGGTTTCCACGATGTCTGGGAAGCTGCTTTGGGCGCCGACATGGTAGCTTTCAATGAGTCTAAAGAATTAGCTGAAAAAGGCTTCTTACTCAGCTCTTGCTGTCCCGCTTTTGTTTCTTTTGTCGAGAAAAACTTCCCTAAGCTTACCGATAAGGTCTCTCATAGTTTGTCTCCTATGGCTACTATTGCCAAGTTTATTAAGGAAAAGAATCCCGGTTGCAAAGTTGTCTTCATTGGCCCGTGCACCGCTAAGAAGATGGAAACTAAGCTCGATACGGTCAGTCCTTACGTAGACGAAACCATCACTTTTGAAGAACTCCAAGCTCTCTTTGATGGACTGGATATCGATGTGGCATCTCTGGAAGAAGAAACTTTGGATACCGCTTCTTACTTTGGCCGTATCTTCGCTCGCTGCGGCGGTTTGGCTGACGCTGTCAAAGAAGGTCTTAAAGAGCACGGCGTGACCGATTTTGAGCTTAAAGCCGTTTCTTGCAGCGGTTTAGACGAATGTCGCAAAGCTTTGCTTTTGGCCAATTGTGGTAAGTCTCCTTACAACTTTATTGAAGGTATGGCTTGCGTAGGTGGTTGCATTGGCGGCCCCGGTTGCTTAACTCACGGTGATAAAGATCTGCGTGAAATTGACAAATACGGTAAAGAAGCTGCCGAAAAGACTATTACTGGAGCTGTTCAGGCTGCTCACGAATAGTTGGCAATAAGTTGATCTTGGGGCGGGTTGCTGAATTATTTTGGCAATTCGCTCATTTTTTTTCTTTTTTTGGCAGGAAAAAGATAGAGAGTAGCGTAACATAAGTTCCGTTGCTCAGCGTGGAGAGCTGGCTGAGTGGCCGAAAGCAGCGGTCTTGAAAACCGCCGTGGCAGTAATGTCACCGGGGGTTCGAATCCCTCGCTCTCCGCCAATATAAAGTAAAGTCCGAATCGTATTTTTGTTACGGTTCGGATTTTTTTTTGCGTTTTTGAAATTTAATTTAGTTCTCAGTTTGTCAGTTTTTACGCTTTTTAGTCATTTTTGTATATTGATTTTATGTTACCATGTGCGTTAGAATAACGCGTAGTTATCGTTTTTTTTTTTTGTTAGTCCCGCTAGTGGGGCTAGTGAAAATACTACCAGGTAACCAAAGGGAAGCGCCATGAAAAAGGTCTTTATCGAGTACAATCCTTATACTTTGAAAACAAAGTTCACTGTTGACGGGAAGCAGTTGGCTGGAAATAGTAAGATCGCTGAGTCTATTAAGCCTGATTCGCGTTTGCAAGAGTGGGTAGAAAAACTGCCTCAAGCTTTGGTTGATGAATTTAATGATAGTAATTTCCAGATATCTTTTCATGGTACAGTTTCTGACTATGAAGATTTAAACGAAGTTTTTGAGCAAGCTAAGGAAACTAACAAATTTTTAAGTGTTGCTACGGAATTTATTCCAGCTAAAGAAGTTGCTGAAAAACAAAAGCTAGTCGAGCAAGTTTTCCAAGATATTCAGGCTGGCCCTTTTGAAGAACTGCGCGACCCTGCACTTATAAACGCGTTTGAAAATGCTAAAAGTAGCGATTTCCCTATTTGCGTAGTGGCTACTATGAGCGCAGGTAAGTCTACTTTGATCAATTCTTTGCTTGAACGCAAACTTATGCCTTCTAAGCAAGAAGCTTGCACCGCTATTATTACCAAGCTCAAAGATGTTAAGGGTAGCAATAAGTGGCGAGCCGAAGTTTACAATAAAGATGGCAATTTATTGCAAACTTGCAACGATCTTACCTATGGAGATATGGAAAGGCTCAATAGCGACGATAGAGTATCGACTATTGAAGCTAAGGGCAACATTCCTTTTGTTTCTTCTGATGAAATTTCCTTAGTTTTAGTAGATACGCCAGGACCGAATAACTCTCGCGATCCTGAACATAAAGCGGTGCAGAGTAAGTTCTTAGGCCAATCTTCCAAGGCTCTCGTTCTTTACATTATGGAAGCTACTTTTGGTTCCGATGACGACAATGCACTTTTGCAACGTGTAGCCGAAAGTATGCAAGTAGGCGGCAAGCAAAGCAAAGATCGTTTTATTTTTGTAGTTAACAAATTGGACGATCGCCGAGGCGAAGACGGATCTATGACCGCTACTTTAGATAGAGTGCGCGATTACTTAAAAAGCCATGGCATTGAAAATCCTAATTTATTCCCAGCCGCCGCTTTGCCAGCTTTAAATATTCGTCTTTTAGAAAATGGCACAAAGTTAGACGAAGACACTATAGACGAAACTGAAATGAAGGTTCGTAAATTTAACCGCAATGATAACCTTCATCTTGAGCAATATGCTGTGCTTCCTGCTAGCTTGAAAAAGAAGATCGAAACTGATCTATTTGAAGCTAAAACTGCAGGCAATAAAAACCAGGAAGCTTTAATTCATACTGGCATTATTTCTGTAGAAGCGGCTATTCGCCAATATGTCGATAAGTATGCCAAAACGGCTAAAATTAAAAATGTGGTCGACACCTTTATTGGTCGCATCGATTCTCTTAATGTTGAAGCCAATACTAAGAATCAGCTTTTACAAAATCAGCAAGAATGCGCCCAAATTGCTGCCCAAATTGATGCTATCAATAACAAAATTGATAAACTTCAAGGCGCACAAGCATTTGAAAGTTCTGTAAATGAAGCTGTTACAAATGTCAATAATGAAGCTTCACAAATTGTTAATCGTGTTATTGAAAAATATCAAGCAAAAATTAGAGAAGAAATTAGTGATTGGAGCGGGCGAGAGTATCGTAGCGAAAACGCTAGAGACAAAGTGCGACAAATGCAACGTTTCGCCTCCAATTTAGAATCCGATTTGAGAGTAGAACTTGAAGAACTTATTCAGGCTAGTCTTATCAACACTGGCGACTCTCTTATAAAGGCTTACAAGAATAAACTAGCTTCCTTGGTCAGTGAGATTGGCGTAGGTAACCTTGAGATTAATATTGACCCTTTGAGTATGATGGGCGGCTATATCCCCGATGCTAGCTCTTTCTCTATTTCCAGCATAGAACGTACCAGACGAGTTGTGACTAGACGCCGTGAGGAAAAAACTTATGAAAACCGCTGTTGGTGGAAACCTTGGACCTGGTTTGGTGAAACAAAATGGGTTAATGAGTATGGAGATGAGAACTATGTTAGATCTGGCGAATTAGCTCAAGCTTATTTTGCTCCTATTGAAGAGGGCATTTATAACAATGGTCGCTCTGCCCGTGATTATGCTGCCGCAGAGTCTAAAAAAATCGCTGGGCTATACAAGACTGAATTTAAGCGCCTCGACAATATACTTCGCGATAAGTTGGCTGAATTTAGGAGCTATGCGATTGAAAAAGACAAAGTCGAAGAGCGCATTAGAGAGACTGAGCGCAACTTGGCTTGGTTGCAAGATATTAAAAATCGCGTCGACTCCATATTGGAAATTTAAGGCTGGGTAAAGTTGTGTCGTTAACTGGTGCTTTTTATGAAGCCATACAATCGGGCAATGTAGTGCGAGTTAGGATCATGATGAAAAATAGTTTATTGTCTGATCCTAGCTTTGCCGAATTTGCCGAAATGGAAAGGGCCGCTGCTTCTATGGCTGGCCTTTATGACCAATATGATGGTGGAGAACTTATTAGCGATAAAAGTCAGTGGACCAACAATTATATGGATAAATTGATGGTTAAGCTAATATCTAATTTTTCCCCTGAGCGAATTAGCCATCTAAAAGAAGTAGTCCGCTATTTGGTGCCTGTACCCGAAAGAACTGCTCAAAGCCACGATTATTCTAGCAATAGAGATGAAGCTCGCTTTAGAAGGCCAAGGCCTAAGGGCTTCTGTGAGCAGTTATTCCAGGGCTTCGGAAAATTTATCGATTCCATCTTTCAATAATAAGGAGCACAAATATGGCCTTAACTAATGCATTTTATGAAGCTGTAAATTCTGGCAACGTCACTCGGGTTAGGATCATGATGAAAAATAGCTTATTAGCTGATCCTACTGGCGCTGAATTTGCCGAAATGGAAAGAGCGGCCGCTTCTATGCCCGGTCTTTATGATAAACATGACGGCCAAGAGTTTATTACTGACAAAAGTAAGTGGACTAATGAATATATGGACCAAGTGATGGTCAAGCTTATTTCCAACTTTTCTAAAGAAAGAATAGGCCATGTTAAAGAGCTGGTCCATCATTTAATACCTATAACTACACCAGCAACGCACAATAGAGTTGGCCACAGTGAGACTGTAACTAGATGTAGAGGTTGCCAAAATAGCCATAGTGAGTTTGTTACTATTGGTATTGGAGCGGCGGCTGGAGCTACTGTTGGCGGCATAATCGCTTCTGTAGTGGGAGCTACTGCTACAGTAATTGTTGGTAGCGCTATCGCTGGAGCCGCTGTAGGTGGGGCTATTTCTGCAGCTATTGTCAGTCAGGGTGACTAAATATGAGCGACGCTATTGTGCTTAGAAATGGTGGACAATTGCCCACTTCATCTAAAGATGAGGCTAAAAAATTCGGTTCTGCTTCGGAAAGCGGCGCAACCCAAAGCAGTATGCCCACTTTAGATAGCTTGGCTTTGCAAAGAATCCAAGCTAGCCAATTAATTGAAGATATAGTTTTAAAAAAGTATCTCAACAAATTATCTAGCCTGGAAATAGTTCCGCTAGAAGATAGCTTAAAGCAAATTAGCAATATTCGCCTTTTTAAGATCAATGAAATGGTTTATCAAAAAGACGAATATTCCACTTACAAATTTGCTTCTGTTTTCAGCGCTTTGCAAAATCTTAATTGTGGCATCTTTATTGTGGCCGATAGCAACGGCCAAAAGACCGACTTTTATATGGGCGTGCGCTCTTTAGATAATGAACGCACTACTAAGTCTTTAAAAGATACCCTAAAAAATGCTTTAGTAGGTCAATTTCCCGGCGTCAAGACGGCGGACTTATTAGATGCTCAAGCTGAAGAATTTTTAGCCACTATTCCTGAGCGCAATATCGCTTCTGTTTCTTGTGTAGCCAATAATAAAGACGAAGATTTTAAGGATAACCAAACCTTTATTCAAGGCTTGGAAAAATTGGCTTTGGCTATGCAAGGCCAAAGATATACGGCTATAGTTTTAGCCAGAAGTATGCCTGCTGAAGAATTGGAAAAAGTTCGCTGCGCTTACGAAGCTATTTATACGCAACTTTCTCCTTTTGCCAATTTGCAAATGTCATATGGCACTAATGAAGCGATCACTATTTCTGACGCTCTTTCTAAAGGGACTACTACTGGTACTTCCTATAGCAAAAATACTAGTACTTCCCAAGGTACAACTTATTCTCGAGGTACAGCACATAGCGACTCTACTTCTACTTCTAGTATCGCCGGAACTTTGGCTAAAGGAATAGGGCTGGGAGCTGCTGCTGTTCTTAGTGCAGTTCAGCCTCTGGCTGGTTTTGGCTTAGGCGCTATTATGGGCGCTTGGTCTCCTTCTACTAAATCTAGTGGAGTTTCTTCCAATGAAAATTCATCTGTAAGTAATACTTCCACTAGGGGAGAAACGTTTGGCAAAAGCAGTAGCCATTCTGAAAGTAGTACTCACACCCAGGGACGCACTTCCGGCCAGTCGCAAAATATGCAACTAACTATGCAAAATAAAACTTTGCATAATGACTTAGAGAGAATTGACGCTCAATTAAAACGGCTCAACGAGTGTGAGAGTTTGGGCATGTGGGAATGTGCCGCTTATTTCTTGGCCGACAACCAAGAAGTGGCGGAAATGGCTGCTGGTACTTACAAAGCGCTTATGAAAGGAGCGCAATCTGGCTTAGAAACTTCAGCTATCAACTATTGGGGCCGCCGCAATCAAAAAGATTTGCCTGTTTTGAGGGAATATATCACTAATTTTATCCATCCTATCTTTGCTTATAAAGCTAAAAATGGCAAAGTACCAGTCACGGCAGCTTCCCTGTCTAGCAGTAACGAATTAGCTATTCAAATGGGTTTGCCCAGAAAATCGGTTTGTGGTTTCCCTGTAGTTGAACATGCCGATTTTGGCAAAGAAGTTGTCGCTTACGGACATGAGGATAAGAGCAGAAGCTTAGAACTGGGCCATATCTTTAGTATGGGCAGCGCTACCGAGACAAAAGTTAAGTTAGATGTCGACTCTCTAACTATGCATACTTTTGTAACCGGCTCTACCGGATCGGGCAAAAGCAATACTGTATACGAAATTTTAGGCAAATTGCATAGCCTTTACAATATACCTTTCTTGGTGGTTGAACCTGCCAAGGGCGAATATAAACATGTTTTTGGCCAATATCCAGATGTTTCTATTTATGGTACCAATCCTAAAAAGACAGCGCTCTTGAGGCTCAATGTTTTTAGTTTTCCTGAAGATATTCACATTTTGGAACACTTAGATAGGCTAGTTGAGATATTTAATGTATGCTGGCCTATGTATGCAGCTATGCCTGCTATCTTAAAAGAAGCTATAGAGCGAGCTTATAGTGCTGCCGGCTGGGACTTAGTTACTTCGGAAAATAAGCAAGGCCAAAAATATCCCAACTTTGCCGATGTTTTGGAACAAATTGAAACCGTTATCGAGGAATCCAAATATTCAGCCGATTGCAAAGGCGATTATGCTGGCGCTTTACTTACTCGCGTTCGCTCTTTAACGACTGGACTTAATGGCCTTATTTTCTCTAATGAGGAAATTTCCAACGCAGATTTATTTGATAAAAGCGTCATTGTCGACTTAAGCCGAGTTGGCTCAGTAGAGACTAAGTCTCTAATTATGGGCTTATTAGTAATGAAGCTTAACGAATATCGCCTGTCTTCTGGTTGTATCAATAGTCAACTTACTCACCTGACCGTTTTGGAAGAAGCTCACAATTTGCTTAAACGCACTTCTACCGAGCAAATTTCCGAAGGTGCCAATCTTTTGGGTAAATCGGTCGAAATGCTGGCTAATTCTATTGCCGAAATGCGCACCTATGGTGAAGGCTTTATTATTGCCGATCAGTCTCCCGGTATGTTAGATATGTCGGTAATTAGAAATACCAACACTAAAATATTGCTTCGTTTGCCCGATCGCAGCGATCGTGAGCTTGTGGGCTATGCGGCCAGTTTAAATAGTGCCCAAGTAGACGAACTGTCAAAATTGAAACGCGGCGTAGCGGCTGTTTATCAAAATGATTGGGTTGAACCTGTATTAGTTCAAATTGAAAAATTTGCAGATTTTAGCCCTTTAGAGAGTAGCACCGCAAGTTCCCCCGAGCTTGAAGTTACAGTAGAGCAAAAACAAGTCGAGCCATTAAAAAGTCGGGCCGAAATTATTACCGAGCCGGAATTAGGTCAAGAAACTAAGGAACATGAAGCTCCCAGTTTAGTTTCTAGCGCCGATAAAGAAAAGCTTCGCGAGCAGTTAATTCGTTTTCTTATCCATGGACGTTTGCCTGGACAAAAACTCAATTTTTCCATAGAAGATCTTGAGAAGAATTTGTCTTGCTTAGCTCTTTCTTCTACCAATCAAGGCTTTGTCGAAGAATTGCTTGAGGAATATAAAGAAAATCCTCAGCAAGATTTAGGCCAAGACAAGTTTGATTTATTGTCTAGAAGAATTGTCAGTATTTTGGACTTTAGAGAAAAAGTCAAAAATTGCGTACTTACTTCATCTACTGATAGTGGGCTTACCAACGCGCTGAAAGATTTAGCGTTACAAGTTTTGCCCAATGCTTCCAACGCTGAAGTTATGGCTTTAAGTCAGTGTTTTATGAAAGATTTTAGCACACAGCGTGATGAGAAGGAAATTAAAACGAAATTGTACTTAAAATGGGTACATTACGTAAAGCAAAGGAGAATTAAGTAATGGCCGGTTTTTTCAGAGAAAATGTTGAAAACTTAAAAAACAGCTTGGCTAATTCTCCTTTGGGTAGGCAGTTGGAAGGACTCAGCTTTGGTCATTTGGAGGAAGCTGACGATACCAATTTAGCTGCTAATGAAAGTGATATTTCAGCTAAGCTTTGCGACGATAATGGCAAGCAATATAAGAGCGAAAGTGGCAAATTGCTTCCCAACAATACTTACACTTTTGGCGAGGTTACTTACAAAACTGACGATAATGGGCGCGTCTATTGTGTTAATGGCAAATTGAAACCTAATGCTACTTATGTACTTAATGGCAACATTTATAAAACAGACAGCCAAGGTAGATTAGTTGAGTCTGAAGCTAAACCTGAGCGCACGCCGGAAAATGAGCGCGATAATGAAGCTCAGCAGCGTGTCGGTGGCAAAAATAGAAGGCCCAATGATCAAGGTGGCCATATTGCGGGACGCGATCTTGGTGGCGACGCCGGTGAAGGCAACCTTGTAGCCATGGATTCGCGCATTAACCAAAGCGATTACAAGCGCATGGAAAATGACGTCAAAGACGCCTTGGATGCAGGCCAAGAAGTTACCGTCAAAACCAAACTTGCTTACAAAGATGAAAAGTCCGAGCGTCCCGACTTTATTGAGTCTACTGTGACAGCTGACGGTCAAGTTACTGTCTACAAATTTGACAATAATATTGACGGCTCGCTTAAAAGCGAAGTTCCAGAAAATGGCCGAGACGTTGTCAATGAAAAGTTGGATAAAACCGACGGTAGGGTCTCTTCTATTAAGGAGGAGTACGACGACAAAGGCAACCTCGTGCAAACTACGGTTTATGTTACTTACAAGGGCGAAGATGGCTCCAATTATAGAGTCAGCGTAGTTATTGAGAATAAGTAAGGAGACTATTAGTTATGTCTGAATTGGAAAATTTTGTAGCTAAACAAATAAAAACGCTCGTCCCTCATTACGAGAAGGTAGAGCTGGAAGCGGTCATTACTTCTTCGAGTTATTCTATAGAATTTTTTGCTACCGTAAATGGCCAAAAGAAGCAATCCTTCCAAATGATCGATGAAGGTTTATTTAGTGAAAAAGCCTTTAATGCTGCTTCTAAAGCTATTGCCGATTATGTTAGAGCTTTGCCCAGCTTCAATAAAGATGGGCTCAATAAATACGCTTTAATGCTGAAATAATAATTTGGCTATCCTTACTTATTGGCAGAGGTGAAGTAAAGTGAAAAAGATTTTTATTAAATATAATCCTTATAGCTTGGAAACCGAATTTACTATCGATGGTCAGCCTTTACCGGAAAATAGTCGCATTGGTGAATTGGCTTGCTCTGGATCTCGTTTACAAGATTGGGTTGAAGAGCTTCCTTCCATTTTAATTGAAGAATGTAATGATAACGATTTTGATATAACTTTCCATGGTACTTCTGCCGATTATGAAGATTTAGCCGAAGTTCTTACTCAAGCTCACCAGCGTAAAGAGCTTGAGGCCAGTTTGCAAAGAATTGCTGCTAAAGAAACTACTGATAAAGAAGCTCTAATTGATGAAGTTTTTGAGCAAATTCAGCAAGGCCCCTTCGATGAACTTAGAGATCCTGAAATTACCAATGCTTTCCAGATAGCTAAAGGCAAAGATTTTGAAGTTTGTGTTGTCGCTACTATGAGCGCGGGCAAGTCTACTTTAATAAACGCTATGTTGGGGGCCAAACTTATGCCCTCTAAGCAAGAAGCTTGCACGGCTATTATTACCAAAATTAAAGATACTAAGGGCAGTCATAAGTGGAAAGCTCAAGTGTACGGTAAGGACGGAAATTTGCTGGCTACTTGCGACAATTTAACTTACCAAGATATGGAGAAATTTAATAGTAATACTAATGTTTCGACCATCTTGGCTGAAGGTGATATTCCTTTTGTCTCTTCCAAAGAAGTTTCTTTAGTTTTAATTGATACTCCCGGACCGAATAACTCTACCGATCCTGAACATGAGAGAATCCAAAGTGAATTTCTTAATAAAAATTCTAAGTCTCTCGTGCTCTATGTTACAGAGGGTACTTTTAGCACCGATGACAATAATAAGTTGCTTGGGCGTGTAGCTAAAAGTATGGAAGTAGGCGGCAAACAGAGTAAAGATCGCTTTATCTTTGTAATTAACAAAATAGATGGCCGTGGCAAAGAAGATGGCGATTTGAGCCAGACTTTAGATAAAGTGCGGGCTCACTTAAAATTGCACGGCATTGAAAAAGCCAATCTGTTCCCAGCTGCCGCTTTACCAGCTTTGAATATTCGTCTTTTGGATAGTGGTGCCGACTTAGATGACGACACTATAGACGAAACTGAGATGAGGGTTCGCAAGTTCAATAGAGAGACGAATAAGGACTTCCATCTTGAACAATATGCTTCTCTTCCGGCTAGTGTACGTAAAAATATTCAAAATAAGTTAGAGGAAGCCCAAAAAGCTAAAGACGCCAATAAAGAAGCGCTTATTCATACTGGCATTCCTTCCATTGAGGCGGCTATTCGTCAATATGTCGAAAAATACGCCAAGTCGGCTAAAATTAAAAATATTGTCGACGCCTTTATGCATAAAGTTAAGGAATTAGATTGCGTCGAAAAAGTTAAACGCGATATTAATGGCAACAAGGAAGAGAGCGAACGTATAGCTCTTCAAATTCAAGCTATCAAGCGAAATATCGACGACGCTAAATCGGCTCAAGCTTTTACTGACGACGTGGAAGATACTGTCATTGAAGTTAGTGATGGCGTTAAGAGAAACGCTGAGGTTGTTGCTAAGAAGTATCGAGAGCTAATAAAAGA
>ERZ808258.175-NODE-175-length-30242-cov-3.107762_pt1 | contig 30242 bp, 24 predicted proteins | sample MGYA00521280_ERZ808258 | MGnify/ENA primary metagenome ERZ808258 (study PRJEB31516, sample SAMN03275585) | gut metagenome | biome: mammalia-associated habitat; material: feces | host: Papio cynocephalus | place: Kenya | collected 2012-07-19 ...
CTACATACAGATAGCCATTGGCCACGGCCATTTCTTCCGGATTAGGCCCGACCTTCACAGAATCTTGCACCGTCATTGTACGCGCATTGAAACGAGTCACATAGCCATCAAAATTGGATATGAACACATAGCCATTGGCTGTTGCCAATGCTCGTGGGGCAGAGACTTTAACTTGCTTCTCAACCTTCAATGTGTTTTTGTTTGCAACAAAAAGTACATTCGACTCATACGCAATCACAAACAGATGGTCGCCATAAATAATGCCGCCCTGCAATGTGTTGCCGGGCAAAAAACCATTGGCTGCCACAAACACGCTGTCAGTCAATGCCTGCGTGCCATAGTCAAGATAGCCTATCGTACTGCTTATCTTACTATAATAGCTGCCTTGGTTCATTACATAAGCACCATTGGATGCTGTCGGCACAAAAGGCTTGTACTGATCCTTGTCATCATCGTCGCTACAAGACGAAAAGGCAAACATACAAACCATCAATAACGATAATAAATAATACTTTTTCATTATGCTAACTGTTAGAATTTAATATTCAATGAAATGCGATACGAACGCCCCGGCATCGGATAGCCCGCTACAAGTTCGTATTGCCGGTTTCCCATGTTTTGCAAATCGGCTCTTGCCTCCATCTTTATGGATCTCATTCTGAACATACGCCAGAACGACATGCCCCAATCAAAGTACCCCTTTAGCCGCGTTCCGGGTGTATGCTCGTGAGTGGCATACCTATCCGACACCATTGTTCCGGAAACGGCCATATTTACCCAAGGATTCTCGTAAGCCAACGAAGAACAAAGCGAATAACGCGGCACATAAGCAAGCTGTTTGTTGTAAGAACGGCTGCCCGACTCGCTTTTATCGACAACATGCTGCATGGAACAATTGCCTGCCAATGTCAGCAAATGGCCTTTAGCCGGTCTTACACTGTTTTCCAATGTCAGATCAAGACCTTTTGCCTCCACTTTTCCTAAGTTGAGCGTACGCCAGATATACAGATTATAGGGAACCGATGTTATTTTGTCTTTCACCTGGTTATAATATGCATCTGCCGTTATTTTCAGCAAAGTCCATGTATGGCTTATCCGCTTTTGAAACGTAAGTCCTGCACCCAACTGATGTGTGCGTTCGGGACTCAAATCGGGATTGCCCAGATGATAATAATACGACTCGGTAAACGTGGGAACACGGAAAATATCCTTGTAAAACAGGCGCACATACAATTGTTCACGCGGTAGCAGCTGGAACGAAGCACCCACCGAAGGCGTCAGTCTCGCAACATCGCGCGCTGCAGTGACACCGTCAGCCTCATTAAAATACAGCGATGCCAACAGACGTCCTGACAAACGCAGACGCCCTAATCGGTAGTTCATCGTCATGCTCTGCAATAAGCTGTGGCGGCTCACATCATGATTTGTCTTTTGATTGCTGTTCAAACTGTTATAAGAATAATCGGCAGCATACGACAGTCCTATATTCCGTGCAGGAGCACAAGACACCAAAGCGGAAACATAGGCCTCACGTTGCCAATAGTCTTGACGCCAAGCACCATCGGGATAGATGTTGCTGACATCAACATAGCGCGACTCTTGCCAATTATATTTTCCGATAAGTTGCGTTGTCCACTTGTTGTTCCAGCCCATCAGCCAACGCACCTGCCCAAAAGCATTCCGATCATGCTGCTTCTCATTGTTAACCGGATTATAATAGACAACAATGCCCGGCAAATGATGATTATTGTCATAGTAGTAGAGCTTGCCATCGACCAATGAGCGTTTGCCGGCATCCCAATAAGTATTGAGCTCGCCACTGAACGAATTCATCCTGCTGTTATTGCGATGCTCGTGCGTCGTAATCAATCCGTTTTGCAACGTGTATGGATAATCATTGCCTGAAAAAAGATAATTGCCCATCGCCGAAAAAGCCAATTTTCGTGTTATACGTTCGGCCCACCTTGCATTAACTCCATATCGGTCAAAACTCCCCTGTTCCAAATGCAGCATCCGCTTGCGGCTTTCTGAGCCACCGTTCTGAGCAAAAGGTGAAAACGTGCTTATATTTATTGTTGCCGATGCTGCCGCCGCACGTGCCGGCTGTAAAAGATCGAAATCATCACCGACAACAAGCCCCAACTGTTCCACTGAAGACAGATTAAAGCGACCCAAGTCTATCTGGCCGGTTTGGGCATCACTCAATATGACGCCATCGACGGCTACTGCAGTATGTTGTGCGCCCAATCCGCGCACAGAAACCGTTTTCATGCCGCCTGCACCGCCATAATCACGGATATTGACACCCGAAAAACGGTTCAAGGCATCCTCGATGTCCACAGCTCCACGCTTGTATAAATCCCGGGCATCAAGTTGCTGCACAGGCACGAGGCTTATTACAGATTTGGTTCCCGGCTGACTGGCAATCACCTTTACATTATCAAGTGTATAAAGTCTGCCACCCGCTGAATCTACGGGTGAAGCAGTCGCAACGGCACACGCTGCAAGACTTACGACAAGCAATGGCATGCAAAGCCGATACCTGATATGACTTTCTTTTCCTTTTGTCACCTCTAATCTGTTCCGAATATAATCCGCACCCTTCCGCGAAGTGCTTTTATTGGATTTCCTGAATGGCAGGTCTTCTGGCTTGTTCCCGTAAAGATGCCTTCCCGAATGATCGACTCAGTGGCTTCAATTCAAGCTTGCAAAGCAAACAACATTGTTCTTTACGAATGATAGAACTTACAGCAGCGCGACTGCTCGGGATTTTCACCCGATTCCCCGGCATCGCCCTCACCGTTTCTTTCAACTCCGGAAAGGACAAAGCCATGCCATTAGTGCCGCAAAGGTATGTTTTTTCCATGATAAAAGACTATACACAAGCCGCTTTTCTTGGATAACGCTCCCAAAATCGGCCTCAGGATGCGAAAGCATTGGTCAGGCTCCGGTCTGGAACGCAGCAAATTCCGACAGCAACGCAGCCTTTTCAAAAACAAACGCAGCGTGTCCGCCGGCATAGCAATAGCAATCCGGAGGAAAAGCTTTCGCGCATAATCCTCCGGATTGTCACTAAAAACAGCAAGAGCTTTCTTATATCTTTCCCTTAATTGCCGGCTATGACAATGAATGTCAATCCGGCAATAAAAAACGCGAACATCACAGCCAAAAGGCCTTTAGTTGTGCGGTCGGCACCACAAAACTCTTTCCACACAAACACGCCCCACAAGGCCGCAATCATCGGTGCTCCTTGCCCCAATGCATACGAAATGGCTGCACCGGCTTTTCCGGCGGCGATGTAGCTCAACAATGTACCAAGGCCCCAAACAAAGCCTCCAAGGACGCCCACGCAATGGGTCTTGAGAGAGCCGCTGAAATATGTTCCATAATTGACAGGCGCACCACTAAAAGGCCTTTTCATGGCAAGAGTATTAAAAATGAAGTTGCTAAGGAAAATTCCCACGGAAAAGATGAAAAAGGCCGAATAGGGCGTTGCCTTTCCGACTTCGGGCTGCTCAAAATTTTCCAAATCCATGGCCACAGCGACAAAGCGATAGAAAAACGACATCAATACGCCGGCAAGAACAGCCAGGAGAATGCCTTTACGACTTGAGCTGCCACCTTTCTGCTGCCTGCCCGAAGCAATGCCATTGACAACGATGGCCACTACCACAAGAGCAACGCCGGCAAAAAGCAATCCGGCATCTCCTTTCGGTTGGCCGAAGTAATTGATAATGACACCAAGCACCAAAGCAAGCCCTACACCAACAGGAAATGCCACACTCATACCTGCCAACGAAACAGAGGCCGTCAGCAAGATATTTGATGCATTAAAAATGAACCCACCCACAATGGCACTGGCAACGGCCGCACCCGATACCTGACAAAGGTCTGTGCAAAAGCTACGGCCATCCGAGCCAAAACTGCCAAGAGTGAAGCCCATCAGCAACGAGAACAAGAGAATCCCGATCACATAGTCCCAATAATAAAGTTCATAGCGCCAGTTCCTGGCAGCCAACTTCTGTGTATTACCCCAAGAGCCCCAGCATATCATGGTTACCACACATAGCACCACAGCAAGCTCATAACTATTTACGATAAACATAACTCTCAGACTTTATCTATTTTACTTTCCATTTCTCACTGATTTCATTTGCACGCGGAATAGAGCACCATGCACCCATGCGCGTCACACTGATTGAAGCAGCCCTGTTGGCATCGCTTATGGCCTGCACCAATGTTTTTCCTTGGCTCAATGCAACACAAAGAGCTCCACAAAAAGTATCACCGGCGGCCGTCGTGTCAACCACATGGGATTTAAAGGCTTCTATATGCTGCAGTTCGCCGTTTTCTTCAGTATAAGCACCGGCACCACCGGCAGTAATTACCACTTTCCCCACGCCCAATTTCCGGATAGCCGTAATTGCCCGCAATGCAGAAGCTTCATCGGCAATTTCTATACCGCTCATGCCACTTGCTTCTGTTTCATTGGGAGTGATGATGTCAATGTTTTTCAAAAAGTCTTCGGGCAAAGCTTCTTTCGGAAATGGAGCAGGATTGAGCACAACCGTGACTCCTGCTTCATGAGCCATTCTCGCTGCATACATCAGCGTAGGGATGGGTGTTTCCAACTGCATGAGCAAAATGGATGACCCACAGATTTCTTCGCGCGCAGCCTCGACATCTGTCTCAGAAAGCATGGCATTGGCCCCCGATGCCACGATAATGGAATTTTCTCCCTTTTCATCAACCGGAATCATAGCTACACCGGTCGAAACACCGGTAGTTAGTCGTACAAAACGCGTATCTACGCCTTCTTCCTCAAGCATTGCAAGCGATTGGTGGCCGAAACCGTCATCACCAAGACGCGCCACGAATAAGGTATCACCACCCATTCGCGCCACAGCTACGGCCTGATTGGCTCCTTTACCACCTTGATTGGTCATGAAGTCATGGCCGATAATTGTTTCTCCCGGTTTAGGCAAATGGTCGACTTTAATGACCATATCGGTATTGCAGCTGCCTATAACTGCTATCTTTGGTCTTTCCATATGAAATTAATAAATACTGTCTTAAACCGTAACTTAAGTTTGTGTGTGCAGACAAAAATACAACATTCCTGCAACTTTGCATGGCATATCGCCCTGTTTATTTTCATCAAGCTCTCGCAATGCTATAAACAACGAAAGTAAAAACATATATTCCCGTTTTAAATTCGTTAATTCACAAAAGTTCGTATCTTTGCAAACACATAAAACAAAACAATCATATTAAAAACCCTATACTATGCATCAAGGACTTATTCTCGTATTGGCATTAATGCTTTCGACGGCCTCTACTCTGGCACAAGACGTAAGCGAAAAAACTCAATTTCAGATCCTGACATCGACAGGACTTGCTTTGGACAATCATGGCAGCGAAGCCAATAATTCAAGGCTCTTTGTAGAAAAAGCGAACAAGAAACAAGCTTCTCAGGTTTGGCGCTTAGGCAGACACAGCGATGGCTCTCGTGCCATTATCAGCGCATTGACAGAAAAGAGTGTAGACAACGCCGGAGCACCCGCAGGAGCTCATGCGGAAGTCTTGCAATGGGATACACAAAAAGACCATCAAAACGAACAGTGGATTATGACGCGCCTGTCAAACGGATTATATACTTTTACAAGCAAGACAAGCGGCGAGAACCTTGGCTTTAGCGAGACGCCGAAAAGCGGCATGAAGATTGCCCAATTCCCTGCCAACGCCAATGATCCCAACCAACAATGGAAATTGGTGAAATCAACATTGAAAGTAAAGTCGACGGCATATACCAGCACTAACGATTGGGAGAACCCACGTATATTCGAAATCAATAAAGAACCCGCACATGCCTTTTTCATACCATTTTCCTCCATCGAAGAGGCAAAAGCCGACCCGACTTATCGTTTACCCTGGTTGCCAACGAAAAGTTCACGCATAGTCATGCTCAATGGGAAATGGAAATTCCATTGGGTCAAAGAACCGAAATTGCGACCAGTAAATTTTTACAAACCGGGTTACGATGTCAGCAAATGGGATGAGATCAATGTTCCATCAAATTGGGAAATGGAAGCCTACGGCACACCTATCTACACGAATGTCACCTATCCTCACGCCAACAGGCCTCCTTATATCTTACCACAGGCTGGCTACACCAACGAAAAGGAAAGAAATCCGGTTGGTTCCTATCGTCGTGACTTCACAATACCGCAAAATTGGAATGGACAGGAAATATTCATCCACTTCAACGGAGTTTACAGCGCATTCTACATTTGGATAAACGGCAAAAAAGTCGGATACAGCCAAGGCTCGTGTACAGATGCTGAATTCCGCATTACCCCCTATCTAAAGAAAGGCAACAACACGTTGGCGGTTGAAGTTTACCGTTGGTGCGATGGCAGCTATCTTGAAGACCAAGACATGTTCCGTTTAAGCGGCATCTATCGTGATGTTTATCTTTTCGCTACCCCTAAAGTACGTTTGCGTGATATTTACCTGACCAACAAACTATCTGAAGACTTGAAACAAGGAACGCTGAACGTAAAAGCCAAAATCCACAACTATGGCGGCGATATGAAAAATTCACAACTCCGCATCACCTTGAAAGACGATGCAGGAAAAGCCATCAGCACATTGACATCGCCTATAACCATTGCACAAAAAAACAAAGAAAGCATTGTCAACATTTCAGGAAACATCTCGAATCCCGCCTTGTGGACTGCCGAGACACCTAACTTATACAATATTGACATCGAACTGATTGACGGAAACGGGAAAACACTTGAAGCGACCACACAACGCTATGGTTTCAGGAAGATTGAAATGAAAAATTCAAAGATTTACATCAACAACCGGCTCATATACTTCAAAGGTACCAATCGGCACGACATTCATCCGATTTACGGGAAAGCTGTGCCCATCGAGTCGATGCTTCAAGACGTTCTTTTGTTTAAGCAATACAATCTGAACACCATCCGCACGAGCCATTACCCGAATGATCCCCGTATGTACGCAATGTTTGATTATTATGGCATTTATGTCATGGATGAAGCGAATGTCGAATGCCACGCCAATCATTCTCTATCCGACAATCCGGCATGGAAAGATGCCTACTGCATGCGACAAGTCCGTATGGTGGAACGCGACAAGAACCATCCGGGCATAATTTTCTGGTCGATGGGCAACGAATGCGGAAAAGGCAACAACTTCCGCGAAGCCTATAAAGCCATCAGAGCCATTGATGACCGTTTCATCCACTATGAAGGGATGAACGAAGCGGCTGATATCTATTCTGAAATGTATCCAAGCATCAAGCATATGGAAGACATTGAAAAAAATTCGGACAACCGCCCATATTTCCTTTGCGAATACGAACACGCAATGGGAAACGCAATGGGAAACATGAAAGAATATTGGGACCTTATCGAATCTTCACGGAAAATGATCGGTGGTTGCGTCTGGGACTGGGTAGACCAAGCCATAGTCATGAAAGGACAGCCTAAAGATCACTACTTCTTCGGAGGTTCGTTTGGCGACCGTCCCAACGACTTCGACTTTTGCTGCAACGGCATTGTTACGGCCGACCGTTCAATAACACCCAAACTCCTTCAGGTTAAACATATCTACCAATATTTGAAATTTGCCACTGCGCCCGGTGGAGCAGTCGAAATAGCCAATTGCTACGGATTTCTGAATCTGAACAACTTCGGACTGCGTTATAGCATTTTGAAAGACGGCAAAACCATAAAAACCGGAACAGTCGCTCTGCCAAACTGTAATCCGGGAGACAAAGCCACAGTCAAAATACCGGGCTATGCAGAAGCAAAATCAGGCGAAGGGGAATATTTCGTAAACGTCGAAGCTTTCCTAAAAGAAAAGACCATCTGGGCGGATGCCGGACATATCGTAGCCAATGCACAACTAACCTACACAGAAAGCCCGACATATACACCCTCGCTAAAACCTGCACCTGAAAAGTGCAAACAGCGTTTCAGCATTGTCAACGACAACCACAATAATGTCTTCTTCCGCACTTCAGAAACAACCGTATGCTTCGACCGTTCAAACGGACAACTTGTCATGCTTTCATATAACGGGAACAACATTCTCTCCGGGCGCGACGGATTCAAATTCAATTTTTATCGTTCCATCAACAACGATCGTCGTGAATATCCCATTCATAGCCGGAAGCTGACAGGCTTTGAATATCACGAAAAAGACAATGGCATGGTAGAAGTCAACGTATCCTATACTGATGTAATCAACAATTTGGAAGTTCCAAACACAATGGTTTATTGTTTGAACCCCGATGACGGTTCAATTAACGTAAAAACGACATTCGACATCAATAAGGATTACAACTGGCCGCGAATCGGCTTACAAATTGCCCTAAACAAAAACCTTGAAAATATAGAATGGTATGGCCGCGGTCCTATGGAAAATTATCCCGATCGCAAAGACTGCGCTTTCATTGGCCGCTATCAAAAAACAGTAGATGGCATGACCGAAAAATATGTCCGTGCCGAATCTATGGGTGAACGCTGCGATGTTCGTTGGGTCAGCTTCACCAACAACAAGTACGGCATCCGCATAGAAAGCACACATGCCCCATTCCACTTCAGTGCATTGCACTATACAGATCGCGACCTTTGGGACGTTGTTTATGGCCATGATTTGCCATCGATTCGTAAAGATGAAATATACCTCAGCCTTGATGCTGCCATGCGAGGACTGGGCAACCAAAGCTGTGGGCCGGCACCCCTGGCCAAATATGAAATGGAACGTGGCAAAACATATGAGCTTGAATTTTCCATCAATCCTATTAAAAACTAATGATAGAATTTTTACGAACACCTGCAAACTACCAAGCAAAAGGAAAGTACATAGGGTATATTGATCAAGCAAAAGACGAATACGACCTGCTCGACAAAATCGCCAAAGCCCTACGCTTTCCTGATAGTGCCGGTGGCGGCTGGAACAGTATCGACGATGCCCTCCGCGACCTATCCTGGATTACCGAAAAAGAAGTAGTACTTATACACCTGACATTGCCGGAACTTTCACCCACTGCTTGGCAAACCTACATCAGCATCATTTCGTATGCAGTTGACAGTTGGGAAAATGACCCGGAGCACCATCTGACAATCTTCTTTCCGGAAGACGCACTCCCAATGGTGCAAGCGGCTTTACGAAGATTGGAATAATTAAAAAGTTTTCCAAGAGCCACATGCAGCTTCTGGCTTCATGTCGGCTCCTGGAAAACTCTCTTGTCTCAGATAAACAGGCTGTTCTTAATTTTTCATCTCATCTCTTTTAGAGATTTGCGAAATTATATCCAGACCAAGTAAACAACGATTGCTCTGCACCCCGATTAGCAGGAGACTCTACGAAGTTTTTCAGTTCACCATTCAACTTCTTACCAGTCAGACTAAGTGTATTGGTGATATTGACACTTGAATTGGGGTTTCCGTCACCTTTTTTATCAGTCATATCTATCAAATCTTTCGAGCCACCGGTACCTTTAACCAAAGCATTTTTAATTGTTGCTTTTGCGCCACGCCTGATCTTTATAACATCGTCCATACGGTCCACCTTATCCGTTGTATTGGCAGCGTCATTTACTATTGTCATATTTTCAATTGTAAAGTCAGATTGACGCAAATGGTCAGGATACAATCCATCCAAATTTCCATCCGATTCGACACCACGTGGGTCAGCCTCAGTACTGGTGTAACTTTTTTCCCAAACGCCATAGCAGTTTTTCAATGTGCCTGAATATCCCTGGGTAAAGTCAAACATATCATCGTCAGGATTTACAGCCAGCAAGTTGGTAACATTAACCGTTCCTCCGAAGAATTCAATTGCATCATCTGCACTTTCAAGCACATAGATATTCTCTATTTTTGTTCCATTTCCAACTCCGTTCAAAGTGAGTCCGTTATGTTCAATATCTGCTGTAGAGCGAGCTCCGGCATAGCAAATCTTCACATAAGTCAATGAGCCGGAATTATCGTTGGATACATTTCCGCCATACTTGTAATTATTATCAATCTCCGTCAGACCGACATCGGTTTTATCTTCACTTTGTCCTGAAATAGGAGCTTTACCATTGATAATGATACCTCCCCAAAAACCTGACTTCGGATTAGCAGAATTAGCAGTAAACACTACAGGTTTCTCAGCTGTTCCATTTGCATAAAGCTTGCCACCTTGAGCCACCAACAAATAGTTGCTGAAACCTTCTTGTGCTTTAATCACAGCTCCGGCCGGAATATTCAGACGACCTCCTTCTGCAATGACCACCGTTCCACTCAGGATATACTCCTTAGCTTCCAATGTCTCTTCCTTAGTAAGAGTTCCGGTCAAGATATTCCCACTCACGAGAATTGAGCTTCCGGGCTCTACTTTGTTGTCATCGCTATCGCTACCACACGCAGTTAAAGTAAGAGCGATTGCAAGTGCAAAACAAGATGTAATGTTTGCAACAATTGTTTTTTTCATTCTTTTCATTTTATGTTGATTTGGTTCTACGTTTCAAATTCTCTATTTCAAAAGGCATACGAAATGCCCAAACTTATATCAAGTCCTTTTTTATAATCACCCAATACAATTTCCCTACCGTCTCCATTCGCTTTACGAACCAACTTATATGATGGGTTCAACAGATTACGGAGTTTCAAATTCATGGATAAGTGCTTATTTAATTTGGCTTGAGATATTAGGTCCAATGTCATGAAACCTTCCTCCATAATATCCTGATAGCCTTGTGTGCCTATAGTATATACTTTATCACTCGAATAATTAAGGACTAACGTATTCGTAAGGCTTTTGTTACTGCCCTTCAGCTGATGAGAAATATCCAAATTGGCAAGCCACGGAGCTGCACCTTCCAATTGCGAACCTGTTGTTACAGTCGCCATTGGTATTTTTGCATTCGTATAAATATACGACCCGTTCAAACCGAAAGAAAGTTTACTTATCATATCTGATTCCTTTCCTAACGATCGAACAAACAAATCCTTTCGTATTTCCACTTCAAGACCGGCCACAGTAGCTTTATCAGCGATATTTTCATAAGAAAGATACCCTCCGGCACTTGCAACCTCAATACGTGAGATTGGATTTTTAATGAGTTTGTAAAAGCTTGTAAGAGAGAACAACTCTCCTGCACTTAGATTGAAATCCCATTTCAAGTCAATATTATAATTGTCTGATGGCTTCAGGTTGGGATTACCTTGACTGTTAAAGTTTACACCTACATAACGATAGGGGGATATTTCTTTTGCCTGCGGCAATGTGTATGTTTTGCTTGCACTTAAACGCAGGGTATTTTTATCATTTAAATTGTATCTGACATTCAGAGCCGGAAGGATTTTATTTTTCTCTATTTTGTTTCTTCCCTTAGATCCTCCTCGATTCACATTGTAATCCACATTGACATTTACATTATCATATTTTACTCCTGCGTTCATACTCCAACGCGAATCAAACTCATAGGTTATTTCTGCATAGGCAGAATGAATGTTCTTCTTCACCGTATACTCATCCAAATTCTTTTGGATTTCGAACCATCCGGAGGAATAATTCGTCTGATTATAATAATCATCCAAAGAAAAGTCATCCAAAGATGGCACTATAGAAACTTTACCTGCTGTAAGGTTATATTCTTTTGCATTGAAATTGTCATTAACGAAATTACCGGCATAGCCAACTCGGATATTCGAAAGTTCGTCAGCTTTCCCTTTCAACCGATAAACAAAACCGGCTTTCACATTCAGGTCTTTCTCTTTCAAATCAGAAAAATATCGTTGCTGTGAATTACCCCTTAGCAAAGTGTAACCTCCATCATACTTTGTCAGATTATTGATGCGGCGATCAGGTTCACGTCCTCTTACGATGTTATAGGAAGCGCCCGCATCAAAACTTGCAGCATCGGTTAAAGTCCAATTTGTAATCAGTTGATTGACTAAAAGAAGATTGTCGTTCGTCTGCTGACGGCGAGTAAGGCCGAAATTCTCATAGTCATCATTAAAAATGGAATTTCTACCTTTATAATCACCTACAGATTGCGTATTGGCATGTATCATCATGAAATTATAACTTGCATGATGGCTGTTCTGCAATCCATAGTTCACGTTGGCAAGCACCAATTGGTTGATTACCTCCGTATATTTCTTTCCATCCATGTCTTTATAGATTTCACCAGACGTGGTGGTGTTGCGCACAGCCTCATTGGTATATTCGTAATCAGACGAATGCCCCGCGGTCAGAAAAAAGGACAGTGGCGTTTTATTGTCTCCGATATAAAAGCGCTTTCCTCCAGTAACATTATAGCTCCTGTTCATTTGAAAATGCTGCCTGGAAGGATTCAATTTGTTTTTAAATCCCCAAGAATTTTCATTTGCCGGTTCCGAAGCATTGGCAACGCCCATAAAATTAACACCATCCATTTTCAAGAATTCAGATGATACGGTTTGTGTATTCAATCCTCCTGAAAGGCCCACATTAAGTTCTTTATCATTCACCAATTCTTTGGACACGATATCAATAGCTGCTCCGCCCACATCACTGCTACCATTTGCGCTGAATGCCTTGTTCACCCCTATATATTTAATAATGTCCGTCCCGAAAAAATCCAAGGAAATATTTTTGTATTCGGGGTCTTCCGAAGGCAGTGCAAAACCATTGAATGTCGTCACATTGTAACGGTCACCCAAACCGCGTACAAAAACATTCTTCACTCCATCTTGCTTGGATACGCCCGAAACCTTTGTCACTGCACCTTCAGCATCAGAAACGCCCTTTCGCGAAAGTTCTTTCACACCAACGGACTGCACTGCCAAAACAGATTTTTTTTGCTCAAGCAAAAGTATATTTTCGTTTTCACGGTTCTTTTTTGCTGCAACGACCACCTTTGACAACTTTTGTGCACTACGCTCTAATTCTATATCCAGTATTACAGGGGTCGTATCACCGGCAATAACTTTTTGCGATATTTCCTTGTAGCCGATATATTTCACTACAATATCATACGTACCGGCTGAAAGTCCTTTGCCAAGTTCAAAATTTCCATTAACGTCTGTCACTGCTCCAACCTGTGTTCCAAGCACACGCACAGCAGCTCCGGTCAAGGGCGCTTTTGAAGACTTATCCTTTACTACTCCCTTAATTATAACTCCATCTGCTGACAATGCCGGAACCATACACAACAACCACAAGAATGCGGAAGCAGCAAACCGGCCTAAAAAATTTTCCTTCATCTAACTTCACTAATAGTTTTTACGTCTGCAAAGTTAGAAGTGAAAAGCTACAACAAAAATACAAAAGAATTACATTACAATTTCAGATGCGCCAAACGTTGCACAGACACTTTCTCTCATTTAGGCATCTGCTGCTTAATTTCTATAATAGCTTCAGAGCTATATATGCACAAGCCTCTGCATCAGCTAAAGCATGATGGTGATTGGCCAGATTATAGCCACAATACTTCGCAACCGTCTGCAATTGGAAATCAGGCAAACGACCTCTGAGCTTAGAACGTGCAGCACGACAAGTACAATAAAATTCATAATTAGGATAAAACATGCCATATTCATGAAAAACCGCTTTCAGACAACCTTCATCAAAAGGACTGTTATGCGCAACTAATGGAAATTCTTCAATTTTAGGAGAAACGGCCTTCCAAACATCGGGAAACGGAGGTGCGCTTTCAACATCCAGCATGGTCAGCCCATGTACCTGTGTTGTCCAATATGTAAAATAGTCCGGTATCGGATAGATCAAACTGTAGAATGTATCTACCACACTGCCGTCACGCACTATTACAACCCCAATGCTGCATACACTGCTGCGACATTGGTTGGCTGTTTCAAAATCTATGGCCGCAAAATCTTTCATCTATTTCTTCACGTTTGCCGCCGAGAAGCATATCTTCAGGCAGCAAACGCGAAGTTAATAGAAAAACAAAATATATGAGTGCTATGGTTATTGCTTTTTGTCCGGTATGGTTTCCTCGGGAGACTCTTCCATGATTTCCGTGTGGGCTTCCAACGCTTCGATTCCATACTCTTCATGATGCTGCGAAAGATCTAATCCGATCTGCTCGCTCTTGGCTGACACGCGCAAATGCACCATCTTGTTTGATAGCCAATAGAGGATGTACGACATTATAAATGTATATCCGAACACAATCACTACTGCAAGCACATGATTAAAGAAAAATCTCACATGAGAAATCTCTGCCGTTGCCGCATCGGGATAAAAATACCCATAAGTAAATATACCCGTCAATATGGTGCCGATGATTCCCCCCAAGCCATGGGTGGGGAATACATCCAAAGCATCATCGAACAAATGTTTTTTCGCCTTATAAGTCACAGCTGTATTACAAATGATAGTCGTTATAAAAGCAATAAACATGCTTTGTCCTACCGTCACCCATCCTGCACTCGGCGTAATGGCAACAAGGCCTAAAACCGCTCCGATCGCAGCACCCATTGCCGACGGCCTGCGTCCGAGGATGCAATCAAGAAAAACCCATGTAATCATGGCTGTGGCAGCCGCAGTATTTGTATTCAAAAATGCCGATATGGCAATACCGTCCGCCGCGAGCGAAGAGCCGCCATTGAAGCCGAACCAACCCAGCCACAACAAGGCTGCACCTAATAATACAAAAGGTATATTGGCGGCCTTACCATCTTCGTTTTTCCGTTTGCCAAGAAACAATGCTCCTGCCAATGCCGCAACACCCGATGCCGCATGCACTACAATACCACCTGCAAAATCGTGAACATGCATCATGCTTAGGAATCCATCAGGGTGCCATGTCCAATGAGCCAAAGGACAATAAACCAGAATCGTCCATAAGCTCATGAATACCACATAGCCTGAGAATTTGACTCTCTCGGCAAACGAGCCGGTAATCAATGACGGAGTAATTATGGCAAATTTCATTTGGAACAATGCATAGAGGGCAAGCGGTATGGTTGTCGTTGCCATGCCTATCGTACTCTTATCAAGGCCTACCATGTTGTCACAACCGACATTATTGAGCATCAGGAATTGGACAGGATTGCCAATCAACCCACCTATATCATCACCAAAAGCCAATCCGAAGCCAAACACAACCCAAATAACACTTACAACTCCCATGACAATGAAGCTTTGCAACATGGTGCTGATTACATTCTTTGCCCGAACCATGCCACCATAAAAGAAAGCCAATCCGGGTGTCATCATCAAAACAAAAATCGTAGCAGTAATCATCCATGCGATATTGGCATAATCGCGCGCTTGTAACTTATCGCTCAAATTGAAGTCTCCGGCATGCGAAGACATAAACAATCCCGCAATACTGAACAGTGCCGTCAATGCAAATAATACCCACCATCTTCTTCTTTGTAACATAACGCTTGTATTTTAAAATGATTTCTATTCGATGTGTCATTAATTTGAGTGCAAAATTACAATTTTGAAATATATCACCATCAAATCAGAACAAAATTTCGTGCTTTCGCTCAATAATCCGCCATTTTGATTTTATTATCATTCTCATTTGGAAACCGCAATAAGCAAAGAAGAAAAATTCAGCGAGCACTTCCGGCTCCTATCGCAAAGGGCGTAAATTGTTTAATCGGGCTCCGGCTCCATGAAAAATTAGTATTTTTGCAAACGAAAGTCCCATAGAATGCCCGACGAAATCCAGCAGAAAAAATTTGAATTAATGACAACCGCTCCCGTCGACCAATTGGTAAGGCGGATGGCTCTTCCCACGGTCGTAAGCATGCTGGTTACTGCCTTGTATAACATCGTAGATACGTTTTTTGTAGGACAGTTGGGGGCAAGTGCCACAGGAGCCATCGGAGTTGTCTATTCTTTGATGGCCATTATACAGGCTATCGGATTCGGATTCGGACATGGCTCGGGCAATTACATCTCGCGCAAACTGGGAGAACGCCATGTACACGAGGCCTCCATAATGGCCACCGTGGGTTTTTTTACTTCTTTTCTATCCGGATTGCTCGTTTTGGCCGCAGGAATCTTATACATGCCCAACTTGGCCATATTTCTCGGTTCCACGCCCACCATCAAGCCCTACGCCGAAGAGTACATGCTCTATATTTTGTTGGGCGCCCCTTTTTTCTCGTCTTCGCTCACATTAAACAACCAACTACGCCTGCAAGGTTCGGCCAACAAGGCAATGATAGGCATTACGAGCGGTGCAATCATCAATTGTCTACTTGACCCACTCTTCATCTTCGGTCTTGAAATGGGCATATCGGGTGCCGGTCTGTCGACACTGATCAGCCAGATTGTCAGCTTTGCCATATTGCTTTATCAGACACAGCATGGCGATACCGTCAGCCTACGACTGCACAACTTCCGTCCCTCCAGGATGCGCTATATAGCCATCCTGCAAGGAGGTGTACCTTCGACAGGAAGGCAAGGTGTACACTGCCTCGGCAACATTCTGATGAACCATGCCATGAAGATGTTTGGCGACAGCTTTTTTGCCGCCATGACCATTGTCATCCGTCTGTCTAATTTCATCTTTGCCGGCACGGCCGGAATCGGACAAGGATTCCAGCCTGTTTGCGGATTCAACTACGGGGCACATCGTCTTGGCCGCGTCAAAGCGGCTTATTTCTACACTCAAAAGATGGCCTTATGTTTCTTGGGAACCATAACAATCGTCCTTTTTGTCTTTGCACGTCAGATTACCGGGCTTTTTTCTGATATGCACGAAGTCATCGAACTGGGAACACAAATACAACGTTGGCAATGCATTTCCATACCATTCATGGGCTATAGCATCATTATCGGCATGCTGCTGCAAAACATCAACAAGTACAAGCAGGCAACGATCGTTGCCTTAAGCAGGAGCGGCATTTTTTTCATACCCGTCATTTTCCTCCTGCCCTGTCTGTTAGGCATGCAAGGAGTTATTATGGCACAACCCGTAGCCGATCTCTGCTCGTTTGCACTGGCCGTCCCGATGCAGAGAAAGGTTATTAAAGAACTTAATGCGAACAACACTTAACCGGGAATAACACTTAATAATAAAACCACTCACACAGTTCGTCACGATATTGGCATTTGCTTTCATACCTCTTTCGCTAAAAAGCAAAGCTAATTTGTATCTGACAGTAACTCTTGAAACCGGGATTCCCATTCAGGGACTGGGCGTAGAACTTGATCCTCATTTTTTATCACAAAACGTAGCAGCTAACAACGGGACACGGGCAGAAGATTGGGAGCGCATTATATTAAGGAGGCTCGAGATGCTCCATTTTCAAAAACTACGGGTCATGATTTTACCCGAATGGTATGAGCCTGAAAACGACAATGACAATCCCGATATCACAAACCGGAACAATCTGACATTTACTTCACCCGAAATGAACAGCCTCTACAAGGTGCTTGACTTCGCCGAACAAAAAAAGATTGCGGTCACCCTGACATTTTGGGGCGCACGGCCCAAGACTTTTCTTTTTACAAAAAACGCGGAAGGCTGGCTTTTCGGCCCAGACCAATACGAAGAATGGGCCGAGAACTTGTCGGCCTGTCTGAAACACTTGCTAAAAGATAAAAAGTACACCTGCATTCATGAAGTCACACCGGTAAACGAACCCGACTGGTCGTTTTCAAAGGATAGTGTCGATCAGGCAGAACAATATATCCGGATGTGTCGCATACTCGACAAACGATTGCGAAAAGACAGATTGCGCAAATTGGTCAAACTGAATCTTTCCGACAATTCCGACGGTGGATATGGCACTCATGCTTTCCTTGAGAAATGCACTGCCGGGCTTGGCAACATTGCCGACATCTTTAATTCGCACACTTATATCTTCGGATACGAAACTCCCAACAGCCGGATTAAAGAATGGGAAGCAAAAAACGTTGAGTTGGCCGCAGCTGCCGGCAAAAAGCATTTCATCGGCGAATTCGGGAGCAATCAGACAGCCGGCTCAACGCGCCAACGGGATATCGACAACTATGAACGAGGTGTACTGATGGCACGAATCGTCATAAACCTGCTCAATGCGGGAGCCGCCGGTGCCAGCTATTGGAGTCTGTTAGACCAATACTACAGCAAAGAAGAAGCACTCAAGCACCGCAACATGCAGCAACTCGGCCTATGGCGTTACCTAAAGAAAGAATATGCCAACGACAGCATCTATGCTTTCCTGAAGGAAGACTATCAGGTGCGGCCGCAATACTACGCATTCGGTCTGTTGGGAAATACCGTAGAAAGGGGCGACCGCATTTATCCGCTTGAAACAGGGAATGACTTCATTGCAGCCACTGCCATTCGCAAAGGAAAAGGGCGTTGGGCATATCTGATAGCAAATGCAACCAATGAGACCATCAAAATTTTTATACGGAATTTATGGCAACAAAGAAAGCCCACATTCGACATCTACCTATACACCTCATCCGCATTGCCCGATGGCGACAGTCTGCTAAAGCCTGTGGGAAAAGCCATTCTCAGGAAAGGCATCATTGAAACGGATGTACCGCCACATTCCGTTTGCGCTTTGCGACAACGTTGAATCAGTACACTATAGTTCAGGCGTTTCAAGCATTCCGGAATCTTAACGGCTCCAAACACTGGATAAAGAACAACAACCCCTTTTTCTTACTCTGAATTCAGACACCTGCCCCTGCAAATTCCGAGGGCACGATTTTTGATTCTCCGGCCACCCGACCATATTTACTGCGTACGTCTTGATTCTTTTTCGCCCTATTGTTTTTGGGAATTGCACTTGATTTATTTCAGAATCAACAACGATTTTGAAATAATCAAGAAGAATTCCGCTCGAATCAAGAAAGATTCCGCATAAATCAAGGAGAATATCAGCAGCTATCTCAAAAATATTCTTCAAGCGCAAAAACAGTCTGCTGCAAGGCCTCGGATATTTTGCAACACGCCCCATTTGCGAAGTACGACGGACAGCAAATTCATTATTTTTAACTGTTTTATATTGTGGGGGGGGTAATAGAAATCCACAGGAAAAATCATAACTTTGCACTCTGAGCTTCTTTTGGAGTTGCCTTACTGAAATTGCATGGCTTGACATGCGGCACTGAAGCCTATGAAATTTCGGTTTGGTGACATCCGCAACAGAAATGCCATCGAGTACTCATTGATAAATTTAAACCGACGTGCCGCTGAAAAAAAGAATGAAAAGATTTAAAGTTTTCAGATTGCTCCTCGCAGCAATTCCACTGCTTAGCAGTTGTCAGATTTATAGCGTAATCAAAGATGCCACCGACCGTGAAGAAGGGCGCATCGTAATGGCCGACGGAACCGAATATGTAGGGCGTGTCAAAATGCCGAAATGCAACACAAAGAATATCCGCATCAAGACCGACAAAGGGGAAAAGCTCAAATTAAAGAACACCGATATAGCCGTACTTGGCGTATGGAAAAAGACACATCCCGATAAATGTCACTTCCTTGTCTGCCACCCGTACACAACCAACAAAATATTCTCCACAAAAAAGGAGAAGACCATAAAGCCGCAATGGATGGCAGTTGCAGCGCAAGGTGACCATGTGGAGTTCTACTGCTGCGGCTATAAATACAGCATTCCCAGAGACGGGACACTGACAATTACCAGCGTGCAAAACGGAAACATCGCCTACATTGCCCGTAAGATCGGAGAAGAAAACGGATATATCATAGGCTACAAAGGAAGTGGGGCCAGGCATTGGCGCAACCTGCTCAAGAAGTATCTTGAAGACGACCCCGACCTGTGCAAAAAACTTGAAGACAAGGAAATCGAATCAGGCGACTTGCAGAAGATTGCAGACACCTACAATCCAAAAAAATAAATGCAGTTTCGGATTCTTCTGCTTTTACCGCTGTTTTTCTGCACAGGTGTAGCCGGCCTTGCTCAGGCAGGCTATACCCACATTGAGCTGCAAGGCGGATATGAATATTTTCCTGACATGAGCAAAAAGTCTGGCATCGGACTGAATTTGGGTGCCCGCTACGCATTTGACGAAAAGTTTTTCATTGCCGCACTCATCCATAGCGGCATCAACAACGGCAAATACGAGGGACAATACGCCGGTGAAACCACAAAACTGAAACACACCATGCGCGAATACATGGTAGGAGCAGGACCGGGATTTTATTTATACAACGGCGGTGACAAATGGATTTACGCCGACCTGCTTGTCGGCTACGGTTTCGGTGAAGAGCTGAAGGCGTCAGAAAACAGCATCCGGCATTCTTTGAACGGCCTTGCATCGGCAATTCAAATTGGAGTTGAACGTCAAGCCGATAGTGGCTGGATCTACGGCATGAATCTGGGAGGATATCTCGTGGGTGGAAATGTCAGACCGGCTATCAGCGTAAAATGCGGCTTGCTGCTCAATCTATTTTAATACACCTGCAACTATAACGACAACTAATATCAATATCATGAAGAAATCAATTCTATTTTTGGTTATGGCCATTATTTGTGGCGTACTCGATGCAACAGCAAAAGAAAAAGAGGAGTCTCCGGCAATCGTACTGACTCTTAACGATGGAAAGGTAATCAACGGCTTCCTCAGGTGCAGCATTCACCAAATGCAACAACGCATCATCGTTAGCGAAAGCCTCGACGGAAAGAAAACCAAGTATAAGAACGAGGAGGTAAAATCGCTTGTTGTCAAAGGAGCTTCCGATGACGGGTCGGACGAAACATACGTACCGATATATACATGGAATAGCTATAAGAAGAAAGCAAATAAGGAGCCGATACTTGCAACCGTTTTCTTTCAAGGCAAGCATGTTACAGGCTACGAATTCCCCACCCTGTTCGTGCGCTCGTCCGCACCGACACCCTCCAACCATTTTCAAGCAAACTCAACCGAATCACCGGCATGGAACTATTATTACGTAACCGATACTGCTAAAGACAAGATTATCTGTTTCTGGCTTAAAAACACTATCAAAAAGAGCAAATTGACCAAGCTCATAGAGGGAAAGAAGTCTTATATAAAGGAACTACGAAAAGATTTCAAAGACTATCCCAACGTGGTCGAAACAGTTGAGAAAGAAAACATCAGCGAGCAGCAAATCAACGAAGACCCGGAATTGTTGCTCGAAATTCTTGACAAAAGCATACAATAGGAATCACATGGGTTCTTTATACAAAAAGAGCTCCACCTGCATCGGATGGAGCTTTTTTTGTATAAAGAACCAAGTTTAGTCCTCCTCGAAACAATGGCGAATCTTGCCAGCAATCTCACGGAATTCTTCGTCTGAAAGCTTCAGTTTGGGATTGCTGAATATCATATCTTTTTCACTGTCTAAAGGAATAAGATGGATATGGGCGTGGTTTACTTCCAAGCCCAAGACTGCTTGCCCCACCTTGCGGCAAGGAAAAGCCTTCTTAATGGCAATTGCCACTTTCTTGGCAAAAACCTGCATCTTTGCGATTTCATCGTCAGAAAGGTCAAAGATATAGTCCACCTCATGCTTGGGAACTACAAGTGTATGCCCTTTTTTCAACGGATTGATATCGAGGAATGCATAGAAATCACTATCCTCAGCACATTTGTAGCTGGGAATTTCTCCTTTGATAATGCGCGTAAACAAAGTTGCCATGACCTGATTGATTCAATCGTAGGATATATTGGTAATCTTCAGTTCCATTTCACCACGCGGTACAATGATTTTCACCGTATCACCGATTTTCTTGCCCAACAGACCTTGGGCAATAGGCGTGGTGCTGGATATCTTCCCCTCGCGCAAATTGGCCTCGCTCTCACTCACAATGGTATACTTCATCTTGAGCCCGGTCTTCACGTTTTCCATTTCAACCGTCGAAAGAATCTGCACAGAGTCCTTGGAGAGCTTGCTGGTATCTATAATCTTTGCATTAGCCAAAGTCATCTTCAGCTTATTAATCTTAGACTCCAGCATTGCCTGCGCCTCCTTAGCCGCATCGTATTCACTGTTCTCAGACAAATCTCCTTTATCGCGTGCTTCCGCTATCGCAGCAGAGGCAGCAGGACGATCGATTAACTCCATTTTTCTTAATTGCGCTACCATTTGATCGTAGCCTTCCTGTGACATGTAAGCCATAACATTATATTTATTGATTCTACTTGAAGCGTAAAAAATAAAAGAATCCCGATGTTTCCACATCGGAACCCTCACACTCCTTGATATTTGCTGCAAATTTAGGCATTAAAAATACGTCGCCAAAATTTTTCAAGACTTTTTTCTCCGCATCAAGTAAAAACTTGGCTTGCTTGTCATTTTGAACGCAAAAAAAGATATAACTTTGTGCGAATTATCAAGATGAATAAAAGAAAACAATAAAAAATCAGACTTAGATGAACGTAATTACAAAAACTGTCCAACTTCCTGATGGACGTACTATCAGCATTGAGACAGGAAAGGTGGCCAAACAGGCTGACGGCTCTGCCGTACTTCGTTTGGGCAACACCGTGTTGCTCGCAACAGTATGCGCAGCCAAGGATGCAGTACCAGGAACAGACTTCATGCCGCTTCAATGCGACTATAAAGAACAGTATGCGGCAGCAGGCCGTTTTCCGGGCGGATTTACAAAACGTGAAGGCAGGGCCTCAGATTATGAAATTTTGACCAGTCGTTTGGTAGACCGTGTATTACGTCCGCTGTTCCCCAGCAATTTTCACGCCGAAGTATATGTAAGCATCATGCTACTAAGTGCCGATGGCATAGACATTCCGGATGCATTAGCCGGTTTTGCAGCCAGTGCGGCAATTGCATGTTCAGATATTCCAATTGAAGCACCAATCGGAGAAGTACGCGTTGCAAGAGTAAACGGAGAATACATCGTAGACCCGACTTTTGAACAGCTTGAAAAGGCTGACATGGACATTATGGTGGGTGCCACAGAAGAAAACATTATGATGGTCGAGGGCGAAATGGATGAAGTCTCCGAACAAGACCTTTTAGGTGCACTCAAAGCTGCACACGAAGCCATCAAGCCCATGTGCCGCCTGCAAAAGGAACTTTCCAAAGAGCTTGGAACGGATGTCAAGCGGGAATACTGCCACGAAATCAATGATGAAGACTTACGGACAGAATGCCGCGAGGCCTGCTATGACAAGGCCTATGCCCTTTCAGCAAGCGGACTGGCAGACAAGCATGGACGTGAAGACGGATTCACACAAATCCGAGAAGATTTCAAGGAAGCCTATGCAGCAAAACATACAGAACTGACACCTGAAGAGCTGGAAGAAAAGAACGCTTTGATTGACCGCTACTACAATGATGTGGAACGCGATGCAATGCGCCGCTGCATCTTAGACGAAGGCAAGCGTTTGGACGGAAGAAAAACAACGGAGATACGGCCTATCTGGTGCGAAGTAAGTCCTCTGCCAATGCCTCATGGTTCAGCCATTTTCACTCGTGGCGAGACCCAATCCTTGGCAACCTGCACTTTAGGAACGAAATTGGACGAAAAAATGATTGACGACGTATTGGATCAAAGCTACATGCGTTTCCTGCTTCACTACAACTTTCCTCCTTTCTGCACCGGTGAAGCAAAAGCGCAACGCGGCGTAGGCCGACGTGAAATAGGACACGGGCATTTGGCTTGGCGCGCACTGAAAGGGCAAATCCCCGAGGACTTCCCCTATACAGTACGCGTCGTTTCACAAATCCTTGAGTCGAACGGCTCATCTTCTATGGCAACTGTCTGCGCAGGAACCTTGTCGCTAATGGATGCAGGTGTGCCAATTAAAAATCCTGTCTCGGGTATTGCCATGGGACTTATCAAGAACCCCGGTGAAGACAAATATGCCGTATTAAGTGACATCTTAGGAGACGAAGATCACTTGGGCGACATGGACTTCAAGACAACGGGAACGAAAAAAGGCTTGACAGCAACCCAGATGGACATTAAATGCGACGGTTTGTCATACGAAATACTTGAAAAAGCCTTGATGCAAGCCAAAGAGGGACGTGAGCACATTCTTTCCAAACTGACAGAAACAATCGCAGAACCACGGGCAGACTTCAAACCCAATGTACCGCGAATCGAACAAATCACCATTCCTAAAGAATTCATTGGTGCCGTTATAGGCCCGGGTGGAAAAATTATACAAGGGATGCAGGAAGAAACCGGAGCAACCATTACAATTGAAGAAGTTGACGGCGTAGGCAAAGTACAGGTAAGCGCGCCCAACAAGGAAAGTATCGATGCCGCACTTGGAAAAATCCGTGCCATCGTGGCTATCCCTGAAGTCGGTGAGGTTTACGATGCAAAAGTTGTAAGCATCATGCCTTATGGATGCTTCGTAGAGTTCATGCCAGGACGCGAAGGCCTGCTCCATATCAGCGAAATGGATTGGAAGCGTCTCGAAAATGTTGAAGAAACGGGCATAAAAGAAGGTGACCACATACAAGTGAAGCTCCTGGAAATAAACGAAAAGACAGGAAAATTCCGTCTAAGCCACCGAGTATTGATGGAAAAGCCTGAAGGCTATGAAGAACGCCCGCAACGCCAACGTGGTGAGCGTCCGCAACGTCAACGTGGAGACCGTCCTCAACGCCAACACGGACGCAATGGTGAGCATAACCAAGAAGCAACAGACAACACCGAGAAAGAATAATAGATCATTTCATATCTCCATGTTCACAAAGCAGGGCACATTCATGCCCTGCTTTTTCGTATCAGCCCACTATTGAGCAGGTTGAAACGTGTGCAACAGAGGAATGAAATTACTTGCAAACAAACGGATGGAAATTGCCAAAAGTATAATGCCGAAGAATTTGCGTATTATGTATATAAACGCATCCGAAAAAAGTCTCTGTGCTTTTTCGGTTGCCTTCAATACCACATAAACCCATACCATGTTAAGGAACAAGCCTATCAGAATATTTATCATGGCATACTCTGCACGCAAAGAAAGCAACGTGGTAAACGATGCGGCACCGGCCAACAAGGGAAATACCAACGGAACCAAAGTTGCTGACTTGATAGGTCCGTTATTGCGGAATATCACCACGTCCAAAATCATTTCCAATGACACCAGGAAAAGTATAAATGCGCCTCCCACGGCAAAAGACTTCACATCAACTTGAAACAAACGCAGTATCCACTCACCACAAATAAGGAACAAAAGCATAATGGCGCCACTGATAAACACTGCTTTTCCTGATTCAACCTTGCGTCCCTCTTTTCGCAAGGCAATGATAATGGGCGTAGCCCCAATAGCATCGATAACAGCAAAGAGCACGATAAATGAGCTCAATGCTCCTTGAAAATCAAACGAACCTAATACTGTCCAACTCATAATCAAACATATTAAAAGTTATTGCTAATCTTGTTCCACCTACAGATTACAGCCTCTATCGTAGGCCTGTAAAAGATGATGCGTTAGGTAGCTCTTCGTATGTTGGAAGATTATCAAAATCTATCATACGAAAAACCATTTCAGTTGCTCCTGCATTACCCACAATATAGTTTCTTGCACGTTTTCCGGCTTCCTGCAAAAAATCATTGTCGGATGTAAAGTGCTGCATCAGCCGCCCATAAGTATCTATATCTTTTATTTCGAAGCAACCGCCCAAATCCAATAAGTTCTGGGCTTCACGGAAATTTTCATTATTAGGCCCGATTATAACAGGAATACCATACACGGCAGCCTCAGGAACATTATGTATGCCCGCTCCGAAGCCTCCACCCACATAAGCGATATGTCCATACCTATAAATTGAAGAAAGCAAACCGTAGCAATCTACTATCAAGCAATCGGCATCGGCTGCATTGCCTGCCGTAGCACGGGTATAACGCAAAGATGGACGCTTCAGCTTAGACTCAATTTCAAGCAGATGTGCTTCACTGACCACATGAGGTGCCAGTATAAGCTTTTGCTCAGGATGGCGGTTAAAAAAATCTATGATGATATCTTCATCGGGCTGCCATGTGCTTCCGGCCACTAATATCCGTTCCTTAGGGGAAGCAGACCGTACGAAAGATTCAACGAGTGGCAAAGGCTTGGATTCATCGTGTATCCGGATTACTCTATCAAAGCGCGTATCACCGACAACTGTTACATTTGATATGCCATGCTGCACAAGCAATTTGCGAGAGTCCTCGTTCTGTACAAAAAAACGGGTAAAGCACCTCAGCACTCTTGAATAGGGCTTGGCGTATTTTCTAAAGAATATCTGATTGGGGCGAAATATGCTTGACACGCTAAATACCGGTACGTGCCTGCGATGAAGAGCTGCCAAATAGTTCTGCCAAAACTCATATTTTATGAAGAATGCCATGCTTGGGCGAGCCAAACGCAGGAATTTACGTGCATTGAGTGCAGTGTCAAAAGGCAGGTAGCAAATTACGTCGGCTCCTTTGTAATCCTTACGGACTTCATATCCTGACGGTGAAAAGAATGTCAGCAGTATCTTGTATTGCGGATATTCTCTACGAATCTGCTCCATTAAGGGCCGTCCTTGTTCAAACTCTCCCAACGATGCTGCGTGGAACCATATATACTTGGCCCCGGGGTCTATCTGTTCCCTTAGTATACGATAGGTTTGACGGTGTCCTTGCATCATGAGGCGTGCTTTACGCTTAAAGAGCGAAGCCACGTTGACACAGAGCATATACAGATATATCGCGAGCGAATACATGCGCTTAGCCTAAAACTTTGATAGCACGATCCATTCGGCGCAAGGTTTCTTCTTTGCCTAAAAAGGAAGAGATGTCAAACATGTGCGGACCGACACCTGCCCCTACCAAGGTCAGACGAAAGGCATTCATCACGTTGCCTGTATGCAAGCCGTTGTCTTCTATCCATTTCATCACAACCTCTTCTTGGTGTTCTATACTGAAATCTTCAAGGCCTTCAAGTACTTGAGCCAGCCTGCGCATCGTTTCGGCCGAATCCTCTTTCCAACGCTTTTTGACGGTTTTTTCGTCATAGCTATCGGGAGCCACAAAGAAGAATTTGCACAAAGGCCACAGCTCTCTGACGAAATTCACTCGGTTTTTCATCATCTTCACTACCTCCTTTGCACGCTCCAGTGTGGTTTGTATGCCGTTAGCTTCCAGTATTTTCAAGAACTCAGGTGCTATTTCACTATCGGGCTTCTTCAGGATATATTCATGGTTGAACCATATACCTTTCATATAGTCGAACTTGGCTCCGGCTTTACTGCATTTGGAAAGGTCAAACTGCTCTATAAGCTCTTGCATCGAGAACAATTCTTGTTCTGTTCCCGGGTTCCACCCCAGAAGAGCAAGGAAGTTAATGACCGCTTCCGGGAAATAGCCTTTTTCGCGATAACCTGCACTTATGGCTCCCGTAGCAGGGTCTTGCCATTGCAAGGGGAAAACCGGGAAACCCAGACGATCGCCATCGCGCTTGCTGAGTTTGCCTTTACCGTCCGGCTTAAGCAGCAACGGCAGATGGGCAAATTCAGGCATTGTTGCCTCCCATCCGAATGCCTTGTAGAGCAACACGTGAAGGGGTGCAGACGAAAGCCATTCTTCGCCGCGTATGACGTGAGTTATTTCCATCAGATGGTCATCAACTATATTGGCCAGGTGGTATGTAGGCAGGTCATCAGCCGATTTGTAAAGCACTTTGTCGTCCAGCACCGAGGAGTTGATAACCACATCTCCGCGTATCAGATCTCTCACATGGATGTCCTTGCCGGGTTCTATCTTGAAACGCACCACATACTGTGCGCCGCTTTCCAACAGCTTGTTTACTTCATCTGCGGGCAGCGTCAGTGAATTTCTCATCCTTCCACGTGTAGATGCGTCGTATTGGAAGTTTTTGATTTCGTCCCTTGCCTTTTGCAACTCGTCGGGAGTGTCGAATGCATAATAGGCACACTCTTTGTCTAAGAGCTGCCGAACATACTTGCGATAGATGTCGCGTCTTTCAGATTGACGGTAAGGACCTTTGTCACCACCGAAGGAAACCCCTTCATCAAAGGGTATGCCAAGCCAGTGAAAGCTTTCCAAGATATACTCTTCTGCACCAGGCACAAAGCGATTGGAGTCGGTGTCTTCTATACGGAAGATTATCTTTCCTCCATGTCGCTTGGCAAACAAGTAATTATACAAGGCGGTTCTTACTCCGCCAATATGCAGTGGCCCTGTAGGGCTTGGAGCAAAACGTACTCTGACCTCTTTTGATTGCATAAAGATATGTTTTGAGTGCAAAATTACACTTTTTTTATGAGAATCGGCTGTTTCTGCAGGCTTTATACCGGTTTTCGCATGAATGCTCAGCGATGAATTACGCTGCGAACAATAAACAATAAATGGAGTGCCACAGTAGGAACAACACCATAATGATGTGACATGATGCTGAAACGTTCCCACAATGACTTCCGATGGTTCTTGGTTGTCAGTCCTCCGTCCAGATAGTCAGCCACGGCGGCATGTACATTCACCAAAGGCTGGCCTCGCAAAGCTGCCTCTTTCATGATGCGGATGCACCAGTCAAAATCGGCTGAGAAGCGATATTTCAAGTCGTAAGGCTGATGACGGGCTATGTCAACCTGTGCAAAGAATGCCTGATGGCACACCAGCATGCCCCACTTGAAGCTTTTCCACGAAAGGCTCTCCGGAGGAGAAAGCCTGCGTTTGCGCAGAAAATGCCCTGCATTGTCTACTATAAAAGTATCACCATAGACAACAGCCGGTCTGCATGTTGCTGCAGCGACAACCCGCTCAATGGTATCATCGGCATGCAGTTTGTCGCCCGCATTCAAGAACAGGATGTAGTCTCCGGTAGCCATTTGCAGTGCCTTGTTCATGGCATCATAAAGGCCGTTGTCATTCTCACTTAAAATTACAATCTCATGGGGGTGTTCTGCCAATGTGTTGTGCTCCTGATAGCGATGCAGCAAGGGCAAAGTGTCATCAGTTGAATTTCCGTCAATAATCAGATGCTCTATTGACGCATAGGTCTGGCTCGCCACACTTTGAAGTGTCCTTTCAAGCAGACCGGCAGCATTATATGTCACGGTCGCTATTGTCACTTTCAATGGGCAACAGCATTTATTTTTCATGGTCGTCACATAACCGGTTGTAGATTGCAATGTACTTCATTGCAACGTTGTGTTCAGAATAGTTGGCCACTGCATAGCTGCGTGCTGCCTTCGATACTTCGGCATAGTTGCACTCACATAATACCCATTCGAGACCTTTTTTCAAGTCTTCCGCGTTGCGCGGCTCGGCAAGATAGCCTGTTGCGCGATGGCTGATCATTTCGGGAATTCCACCTACACGGAACCCAATGCAAGGCAATCCGCAGGCCATGGCCTCAACGATGGTATTGGGCAAATTGTCTTGCAACGAAGGAATAACAAATGCATCGCAGGCTGCATAGAGCGATGCCATGCGTTTTTCGTCCTCGACATATCCCATCGGATATACAGGATAAGGAAATCGTTCTGCCAGGGTCTGGGCATCTTTGCCCACTGCAACGATGGCAAGCTTGTCGCGTGATTCGGGATGAGCTTCGGCATATTGCCGGCAGGCATCCACCAGATAATCAAGCCCTTTTATAGGTAATGTCGTGCGATAAGCACTGAACAGTATCAATTGTTTGTCCAATGGCAGACGACATTCATTGCGCATCTTGTCTTTCGGCTGCGGCCTGAACAGCTGTATATCTATGGGATTCGGTATGTCAGCAACTTTCTTTCCGCGCAGCAGATAACTGCTTTCTGCCTCTTCGGCCAACCATTTGCTGCACGCCACAAAAGCCACACCTGAGTTTTGCAAGATGCGGTCTTTAGCCTGAAATACGCGATAGCTCAAGTCGTGCTTTGCGGGCTTCTGCAGCAACATGCAGTCATGGCATCCTGTCTTAAAACGCTCACAATCGTGTGCATAATGGCAGATTCCGGTGAAAGGCCACATATCATGCAAGGTCCATACCACAGGCTTTCCCGACTGCAATATCGCGGATATGTTGCGCAAAGACAGGAAACCTTGGTTGACCCAATGTAGATGTATCACATCGGCCTCTCTATACTCCGGCAGTGCTGTTATGTTGGTACCGCACATTGCGGTATCTATATCAAACAAGTGCTCTCGACTAAAGCCGTTGCCTGCCCAGATGCGGAAACGTTCCCACAAAAAGTTATATTTCAATCGCCATGACTGGGGCAGTTCAACTACGGAGAGGTTTTTGTCAGACTTCCGTCTTACGAGCATCTTGGCTTTTACCCCGTTGTTGGTGAGGGCTTCCTTCAG
>ERZ808258.176-NODE-176-length-30116-cov-3.209574_pt1 | contig 30116 bp, 29 predicted proteins | sample MGYA00521280_ERZ808258 | MGnify/ENA primary metagenome ERZ808258 (study PRJEB31516, sample SAMN03275585) | gut metagenome | biome: mammalia-associated habitat; material: feces | host: Papio cynocephalus | place: Kenya | collected 2012-07-19 ...
ATCAATAGGTATGTATAATAGTTCAAAAACTTTTTTAGGAAGAGCAAGTTTCTCAGATGGAACTCATTATTTCAAACCTGCATGTGAAAATTTAGATATAACTTCATACGTATTTACTAGTACAAATGTGAAATATATAAGAGTTAAAGCATATAGAAATTCTAGTACTAAAGCAATAACTACAGACTATGGGGAAAGAATAATTTTAAAACAAGTTTAAAATGGAGGTGATTATAGTGGCTAAAGTTACTAAGAATGAATTTAAAGCCACTGTGAATTGGTTAAAAAATTATATAGATAGAAAAATAAGTTCGAGTGGTAGTGGTGGTTCTACTACCACTCCTGTTACTAAAGAATATATAGATAATAAAATAATGTGTAGTAATTATGAAACTTTATATACAATTCCCACATCTGATATTCCAACAGATAAATTACAGAATAATGCAATGTATGTCATAGGTATTGACTATTATTTGGATATAGATAAAAATGGAGAATATATGATATCTTATGGTGGTAATGATATGGTTGCAGTGGTTGATTCACCATTTGATGAAATGGACGTTGTTAAAACAACTGGGACTACAAACTGTATTGAAATTACACCAGGTTGGATACCCGATCCAGATAATAATAATCAAAAAACCGAAGATAAGAGCAAATCAGCGGTGGAATTAGATAATATGGATTTAACAAATGTGACAGATATTGTAATTAAGAAAAAACTACAACCAGTTAGCGGAAATATAAAAGCTCTATCTAAAGTAGATTTAGATGCATTAACAAAACAGGAAGATAATACAATATATATTATTACTGAATAGGAGGTGATTATAGTGGCTAAGATTACATCAAATCAATTAAAAGCCGCTGTAACTTGGTTAAAAAACTATACGGATAGAAAAGCTGCTTCTAGTAGTGGAGGTTCATCAACGACTAGTGAAGTTACTAAAGAATATGTAGACAATAAAATAACATTTGATGGGTATGAAACTATATATACAATACCTGCAGAAAATATTACAAATGCTGGTATAAAAGACGATACATTATATTCATTACAATCAACAGGTATGATGTCAATAAATGAAACTGATAAATATATTATAAGTTATGCTGGTGTAACGTATACTAATGTGAATTACGTGACTATAGATGATGGTGGTTTTCAAGTTGATGATGGTGCATTATATGCTTACGATGCCGATAATAATATTAAAATTGTAATTATGAATGGATGGAATTTGAATACAACTAATAAAAATTCATGCCGTACTACAATTCATGATATTAACACAAATAATATTACTGATTTGGTTGTTAAGAAGAAATTACCAAGTAATGGAGCATCTATACAAACTTTAACTAAAGCAGAATATGATGCTTTAACTACTAAAGACCCATCTACAATTTATTTGGTGACTGATTAGGAGGTGATATTATGGCACAAGTAACTGCAACGCCTGCTGACGTCACATTATCATATGGAACATTTTCTACCAGTGGTTCTGCTACAATTTCATGGACTACACCAACAGTACCTTCTGGTGCTACAATAACATCAGTTAAACTTACTGGTACTGTAACTGCAACCAATACAAATACAACTGCAATAAAATTAAATGACCAATCATTAACTGTAAGCACTTCTGGTGCAGCGTTTACTATAGATTTAGGCACGGATAATAGTAAAACATCTTTATCTGCATCTGCAACTAAAAGTAATAGATTTAGTTCATCTAGTGTAAAATTCACTAATATGACATATACAGTAGAATATACAGAACCTACGTATACTGTAATATTTAAAGATGAAAATGGAAGTGTGTTGAAAACTGTAACTGATGTTGCTAAAGGTGAGCGTGTAAAATATATCCAACCTTCAATGAGTAAAGATGGTTATTCATTTATTGGATGGAGATCTGAATCTGATCCAACTGGATATACAGTTGACAACGTTTATTCAGATATAACCCTTATACCATATTTTGAAAAAGACCCTACAATTACAATAAAACAAACTGATGGAGGTTATATAACATATAATAATACTACTTATGAAGGTGACCATTCATTTAATGTAAAATATAGAGAAACTTTTAAATTTGATATTGATGTTAAAGATGGATATAAAGTGGCATATTATGTTATGCAATCAGAATATGGGAGTCCATTAAAACGAATAACTATTAGTAATGGATTTGGACTTTCTATTGATGCAACAATGTCATATACAGTGGATATTAAATATGTGAAGGCTGATTCAAAATTCAATATTAAATTTGAAGATTATGATGGGACTTTATTGAAAACAGAAACTGTTTCTCTTGGGGATGATCCAAGTTCTTTAGCTCCTTCAAATCCAACACGAGCTGGTTATAAATTTACAGGATGGAGTCCTAGTTTATCAGATCCAATTGTAGAAAATACAGTTTTTACTGCTCAATATCAAGAGTGTGTTACGTTAACTATTAAACAAAATAGAGGAGGATATTTTTTATACAATAACGTGAAATATGAAGGAGACCAAGTTTTTGCTTTTGATTCAACAATAGATGCTGATATAACAATAATGCCTAATGATGGTTATTGTACACTGTATACTATACAAAAATCAACAGGATATGAAGACGGAATGCTTGATGAACTTGGAGTAACTTCATCATTTGATATGGGATGGCAAAGTATTGGTGATAATTCATATCTACAAATTGAATATGCGAGGCTTTCAATGCTTAATAAGGAAAATATAATTGTGAACGGTAAATATGTTAGAGAAGCATATCTTGGAAATAAACCTCTTAAGATATATAGAGGTGATGATAGAATATTATAATAGAATAAACACCTCTGTAAAAATGGAGGTGTTTATTTGCGAGTTTTTGAAGAAGGTATAGAAAATTTAGAACAATTAGAGTTAAGATTTATGACATATAAGAATTACAAATTAATAACTCTTAGTAAATCTGGTGGAGGATATACTTATTTTCCTGTAATTACAGTTTTATTTGATGAATTTATGAATTATTTAACAGAAGAGCCTGAAGATTTAGACATAATTCATATTACATGGAATAAAAATCTTGAAATATTAGTTCCTCAATCAGTTTTTTATCATTGGAGGGATAAAGATTATTATGATGATAAAGATTGTGAAGTAAATTTAACAGTTGAATCAGATGTTGAAAATAGAGGATTGTATGTAAGACTTATACTTCCAAATACAATGTTTCACTGGGTAATTGATTTTAACACAATGCAAGTTTATTCACATGATAGATATTGCTATAATTGTAATAATTGGAAAGAAGTTTGTAATATAAAATATAAAGTATAGGTGATAATATGAGTAAACAAGAATTTGATATTGATAAGGCTAGAAATTTTTGCAGAGAAGTTCAACGCCTAGGTAAAAAATATAAAATGTCTTATTTTTTCGTTACTGATGGTGCATCTTGTGTATCGAATAATGGTAATCCTGCAGTAAGACACGCTAGAATGTGTCATGAAGAATGGGAACGAAAAAATAAATTTGACCCTGATGAGGATTGGGGTGATCTTGAAATATAATCAGAGAATATTCTCTGATTATATTTTTATTTATGTATAAACACTTTTGTAATTAAATAAATGGAGGGATATAAAATGAAAATAAAAAGAATGTGTGAAAAAGATACACGAAATATAAATGGTATAATGTATGAATCAAAATCAATGGAAAGAGCAATAAAAGAATATATGTCTAGAGATGATATGGCTAGAATGGTTCAAACTATTGATTCTTATGATGAAATACAAAATACTTCTCAATTTTATGCTATAGACCCATCTAAAGTAGTTGGAGTAGTTAGAGAAATAACAGATACTGACGTTGATATAGATTTTAGTTCAGATTTTAAAGATAAAGATTTATCACAATATCGTGTTGCGTTTAGAATGATAGGTAAAACAGCTGAAACTTCTGATGAATATGCAGTTGAAAGAATAATTGCAGCAGATTTGATATTAAACCCACGCAAATAATTATATATGAATCTAAAATTTAGGAGGGGATAACAATGTACAATAGTGAAGAATATGACATAGTGAATAATATTGACTTAGATATGTTATTATCAGATTTACCATTAGAGTTAATATTATCTTCAATAGACCATCAAATAAAGAATCCTTTAGATGTTGGTACTGATTTTTGTACAATAGTTTTTGATAAATGTGCAAGTGTGCTTAAAGAATATAAAGGTATTGAAGAAGTGGAGAAAGAAATAGAAGAATTAAATACTAAATTCTGTCTAAATGTTTTAAATAAATTAGATGAGAAATTTAAATTTGAAATAAATTATGATGGGTTGACTAATTATGATTTAACTAAAATGACACTTATGATGTATAAATTCTTTATACTTCGATATAGAAAAAATGTAAGCAGATTTATTTATAATTTTATACAGAAAAACAAGAAGATGATATCTGAACAGTTTTTAAATGATGATAAACGTAAAGATATAACAACTATAGTTATGAAAAAGATAACTAAAAATAAAGATGATATAAGAATAATTAGTAATCTTCCTATAATAATTAAAAACATTTTGGATATGGAGCATGACCCATTAGATTTTATGGAATTAGCAGCTCCAGTGGATTTATATTATGCAGATGAGATTAAAAAATTATTGGAAGATTTTACATTAGCAGGAAACTTTACAAAACCTTATTTAAATACTGTATTATTCCAATATACGGATATAGTTGATGAGGTTTTAATAGAAGTTAGAGCCAAATTATGTGAGGATATCTCATTATAGGAGGATATTAGTATGGATAATGTTCAAAAAATATTAGATTGGATAAGTGATAATGGTCTAAACAATGAATTCATGGGTGGTGAAACAATACCAGAAGATTTACTCAATACTGTAGCTGAAGCTTGTAATGATGCTGTTATAACTCATGATGGAATACCAAAATATGTGGTAATAGACCATGTATTACATCCAATAACCGAAAAAGATTTACAATTTAATACTGAAAAAATAATCAAAATAGTTGATTATAATTCATTAACACCGTCATATATTACTGAAGGTTATCTTAGGAGTGTTGCTTTAGATGATAACGGTAATTATATGCTAACAATAAATATATAAAATAATAAAATGGAGGATTAATAAATGAGTGAATTTAAATCAGGTGCTTATCTAAACAGATTGAAAATGATGCAACAAAAAGAGAAAGCTCAAGAAGCTTTAGAATATACACGTCAACAAAATGAAGAATTCTTTGACGGTGATGAAGATTTAGATATGTTAAAAGAATGTATAACTAAATATTCTAAAAAGGAAATAGAAAATTTAGATGATGAAGGTGTAGAAAAATTTAAGACAGAATTGAGAGATGCAGGCTTTGAATTAGAACCGCCTGAAGACCTACATGTAACTGAAAAAGAATATTTCATTGATATGATGAAATATTTTAAAGAAAATTTTGAATTCGAAGATAGAATGGAAAAAATGATAGATGAGTTCGAAACAGATATAGAAAAAATAAATGAAGAACTTGAAGTTACTATGCAGCAATATAGTAATAGTGTAGTTTCTTTAATGAGGGATGAAATTACTAAAAATCCTAAATTTAAAGACACTAAAGCAGGGAAATTATACGATGGTATAATGGATGCTTTTGATAATAGTTACACTTTAGATACAGTTAAAGAAGTTGCACATAAAGTCAATGTGCAAAATACAATAGATGATTATGATAGTGAAAGTAAAAGAGAATCAGTGCATAAACAATATAAATCAATAATAAAAAGATTGAATATTCAACATGATATGCAAGCTCTATTTAAAGATATTCAATCAAAAGTGACTGATAAATATGATGATAGACCAGAATTTTTAATATTCTTATTTATGAAATATCTTGCTAAGAGAGGTAGTTCAGTATCATTCTCTAAAGCAAAAGATGGTGTGTTTGCAGCACAATTAGTCACTAATCTTTATTTATTAAAGAGTAATGACCAAGACGAAATTATACAAAATAAATTTAAGCATTCATGTGAAGAATTGTTAGATTTATATTTAGGCTAAAAAATGATAAATTAAACAAATAGATAAGGTTTCTTATTGATTCCTTATCTATTTTTTTATTGACGGAGGGGTGAAAATAATCAATGTTTAAAAACGAGATAGTTAAGAAGGATGGATTCATTTATTTTAAAGGAGCATATTTGGAAATGTACGTACCAAAAGAATTTGTTGACCGTGGATTAGCAGAGGACGTTGGTAATTTGTATTCTGTATTTGGACTCATCCATCTTAGAACTTTTGCAAAAGGTGATAAACCTAATGAAATTGAAACATTAAATTTACCTAGTATGATAAATTTATATCCATCTGAAAAAGAGGATAGAAATATTACTATAGAAGGTCGAGAAGGTAGATATGTTGTGTTAAAGTTTTTCAGTGGTGATAAGATAATGGATTCACAAATAAAGAAAGACAGTTCAGCTGCTAATGTATTCCTTGATATGCTTTTTAGAGGTAAACTGCCTTCAACTATCGACTATAGTAAAGTAATGAAGATATGGGATAAAAATCTAGAAATAAATGGGGTTAACTTTGGTGTTGCCGCAACATGTCGTTCAATTACAATAGCAGAAATATATAGGGATAAGAATAATCCTGCTGATAGATATGCTAAAGTAGTTGGTAAAAACTTTACTAAAAAACAGTTGGATTATATAACTTCTAATGCGAGAGAGATGTGTGCTCGTAACTCAACTTTCGCAGCATTAACATTTGAAGATTTTGACGCTGCATTGACTGCATCACTTAATATTAATAACTACAAACGAAACGAGACAGTATCTCCAATCGAGAAAATTATAAAAATGTAGAGACAATATTAGGAACAAACAAATAAAAATAAAGAAATGAAAAGGAGGAAATATGCATGTATGTAGCAGAAGGAAATATTATTTTAGAACATAATCATCCTTATATAAAGACTGTCATATATGACAATTCTGCACCTAAAGTAGAAGTACCTGAAGTAGATGATGGTGTACGTTTCTTAAGCGTTATACAATCAGCTAAAGGTCAAGATGGTGTATTTTTAAAATTTACTAACACTGAGGATTTCGTTGAAGAGTATGGTGCTCCTAACTATAAGTTACATGGTCAACCATATTACAATGCATACGCTGCTTTAAGAAGTAGATTTGCAAATGTATATTGTATGAGAGTAATGCCTGATGATGCATTAATATCTAACTTAATAGTTATAGCTAAATATAAAATAGACGATACTGACCCAGATAATCCACAAATGTTAATTAAACATGAAATGGTAACATTCCCAGGGTTATCTAATAAAGATGACTTTGAATATATCGTAGATGAATATGATATAGATGGTGAAGATGAAGACGGTTTCGTTTCACTACCATTAATGGGATTCTATGCATTAGGAAAAGGAACTTACGGAAATGCATTAAGAATAAGAATGTCAAATATATATAGTAAGAGAAGTAATATAGCTTACAAAACTTATAGACTTGAAGTTATGGAATTAGACGGTGCGTTAAATATAAAAGAATCTTTCCAAGCTTCATTATATGATGATGCTGTAAGTAATAATCAATCTTTCTTCTATGAAGACGTTGTTAATGATGCAGATTCTGGTTCTAAGAAAATAAACATGTATGTTAACCCATTAGCAGTTGAAAAATTATACAATGAATATAAAGCTAATATAGACCCATCTACTAGCTTACCAATAGGTTATTTTGACTTATTATTCGGTGTTAATAATGACCAAACTGCAATACCAGGGTTAAAAATAGTTACTACTGACGAAAGCTTTATAGCTATAGATAGACCTGAAGGTGTTGCTTTAGAAAACGGTACTGACGGTTCATTAGCTTTAGATGATGCATCTACTGAAAGTGAATTAACTCGTCAAGACGTAGTAGACCAAATGTATTTAGATGCATTTAGTGGTAAAACTAATGCAGCTATAGGTTCTAAGAGAAGAATGCCAGTTAGATTCATACTTGATGCTAACTACTCTAATGAAGTTAAAAGAGCATTGGTTGCTTTAGCACTTAAGAGATATGATGCATTCTTACATTTAGACTGTGGATTATTATCTACAACTACAGAAGTTAAATATTGGGGAGAAGAAATGTTAGACGTTGATGATAGAATTATATCTAAAAACGTTCAATATTGGGAAACTAGAGACCCATTCAGTGGAAAACGTATCCCTGTAACTCACACTTATTTATTAGCTTCTTTATTACCAAATCATATTTATAACATCGGTGACCATCAACCAATGGTTGGTGAAAAATATGCTCAATTAACTGGAGCAATTAAAAACTCTTTAAAACCAATAATAGACGGTGATGACTTAGATGTTAAAGATGAATTATATGATTTAAGATTAAATTATATAGAAGCTATAGATGAACAAGTGTTTATAAGATCAACTCAACAAACTTCACAATCTGACGAATCAGATTGTTCTGAAGAAAATAATGTTTACATGTTATTAAACATGAAACGTATAGTTGAAAGAAAAATGCAATCAATGATTTATGACTTCAGTGAAGCTTCTGATAGATTAAGATTCGCTGATGAATGTGATGAAGCATTGAGATACTATAAACAAAAAGTTAGAGGATTTGAAATAAAATTCAGCATGAGTAGTTATGAAGAAGAAAGAAGTATATTACATTGCTACTTAGACGTAGTATTTAGAACTATAGCTAAACGTGGTGTAATTGAAATAAATATTCAAAATAGATCAACTTCTCAACTAGGGTTAGAATACTCTACAAATAGTTAATAAAAATAATGAAGGACGGTGAAAATAGATGGCTGATAAAAAAACTCAAATGAGAGACGACCAACGTACTCTTCAATCTAATATCAAATACAACTACAAAGATTTGACTAAGTATTCATTATTTTTAGGTGGCTTAAACGTTAAGGCTAAAGCCTTAGAACAATACGATCCTCTAAAAACTGGATACACTAGAATATTCTTTGTTCAAATGCCTAAATTTATGAACCATATAATGGAGAAATCTACTAAGAACTTCAAACATATGTTAGAATATGGTTTTAAATCTATAGATGGTTTACAAAACTTAACTATGGAATACGAACAAATAACTGGTGGTTATGCTGGTAGATCTTTTGAAATACCTACTATTTTAAAAGACGAAACAAATGCAATAACTATAAAAGTACAAGAAATGTCTGGTTCTCCTGTAAGAGAATACATTGAAACATGGTTAACTGGTATATCTGACCCTCATACAGGTTTATGCCATTATCATGGTGCAATAGATGATGACCCTGTAACTGGAAACCAAACAATGGAAGCTATTCAAGCTAACCAAGTTGCAGAAGCAATATATGTTTCTACAGATAATACTGGACGTAATATAGAATTTGCTTGCCTATTATCAAACATGATACCAAAAGTAGTTAAAAGAGACCACTTCAACTACGAATCAGGAACTCATAACGCTGTTGAGTACGATATAGAATTTACTTGCACTCAATACTGCTCTCCTGATGTAAATACAGTGGCTGCACTATTATTGAAAAAATATAGAATTCTTACTAACTACTTAAACTTTAAATCAGATTATTTAAGTAAAAAAGGTAATACTTTAGTAGATAATAGATTTGAAGATGCTAATATCGCTGACTGGACTTTAGGTGAAGGCGAAAACAGCATGAACACAATCAGATAATATGGTAAAATAATTATTAAATAAGACTATATGGATTTTTCCATATAGTCTTATTTTTATTCTGTTTCATCACTATTCTCTTCAGCTTGTTTTTGTTCTAATCGTTGTTTTGCTTCAAGAGTAGAATCTTTAAGCACTTCATCGATAGTTTCCCAAGGAAGGAATGGCATTATTTCTCTTGACATTCTATTTGTAAATATGTCTTTGATTAAGTTATTTTCATCTGTGGCTTCAGCATTCTCACCTAATACTGCACGTTTCATATAATCCATTATATTATCACCATATTGAGTTAAATCAGTATAGTTATTATTTACTAGTGATTTAGGAGTTAAGAATTTAAACTTAAATCCATCAATAACTTCTGGTGATAATGAAGTTGTATAAGTTAATATCATTTTATACCACTTAGTTATACTTTCATTGAAATCTAATTGATATGATATTACTCTTGATAGATGCTTAGAGTTTGCCATTACTAATGTTTTGGCATAATCAGCTTCATTTATATACTGCATTATAACTGATGGTACACCAGTACCATTTATATAACCTTGTTTAAGCATTTCAAGTAAATCATTTTGTAATTGAACATCTTGCCCAGATAGTATATCAAATTCAATACCCCTTTCGTTTGATTTACCAACAGGCATGAATATTTCTCTACCTCCACCTATTTTAGTTGCAATTGAATTATAAGATAATAAATCTGTAAACTTGATTTGTTTAGATTTAATATCTCTAGCAACTGCTTGGACTTTATCATTATAATTGGTATCTATACCTGAATTTTTTACATAATAAATTCTAGTGTCTGAAGAACGAGTAGTGTATAAGATTATACTATACATTAATAATGCTAAATATAATTTAGCATAGAATAATGATTTAGCTAATAATGAAACACCTTCACCATTTTCATCTTCATTTATTTTAAATTCACATACATATTCTGCAGGTATAAATTGGAAATGTAAAGTCTTATTATATATTTTATGATAAGTTAATGCACTTAATATAGCATCTTTAAACTCTAAATTTTTTTCTAAATATTTCTTATCAAATGATTTAACTATTTTGTTTGCTATTATATTTATTATATTTGAATTGTTTGTAGTTGTATCATAATTGTGTAGATTAAAGTTAGTTGAGAATCTACTAGAATTACGTTTATTTCTTTTTAATACTGGGTCTAAATCAGTTTCATATACATAGAAATACCCAATTGTGTATTGCATTATTCTAACAGGTCTAACTTGTTTTGGATTTAGTAATTGTATATAGCAGTCCTTAACAAAACTAAAATCTTCAACTTTAACTGTTTGACCATCTTTAGATTTTGCTCTTCTATCTTTATATCCTAAAACACCATCCAATTGTGCAAATACATTATCAGATTTTCTATTTGTTTCCAATTCACCATTTGCTCTAGCAACTGCTTTTTTAAAATCTTCATTGAATTTTAATAAATCTTCAGTTGCACCTGCAATATCTGTTTCCAATACAGGTAGTGCAATATCATCAGGACAGACATCTATTGTGTCCATATATTCTTTTATATATTCGGTTACTTCTTCTCTCACCATTTCAAGATTTTCTGAATGTTTATCTTTTCGAGGGAAGCCGAACATTGAATGGTCTGCATCTTCATAGACATCTTGAACTAAATTTTCAGTTATTGCATTTATTTCAGCTTCAAATTCACTTGCTTCAAATGCAATACCGTGTTTTTTCTTTTTTATTTTATCTTTTTGCATATCCTCAAATATTTTAGATTGAGGGATTATATATACATAATATTTACCATATGTCAATGTCTTAGGTACAATATGGTTTTTAATTTTAGTCTGTAATTTATATTCATCCTCAATATCTTCCACTAGAGCTTTAAATGCATCCTTTGATTCTTCATCAAGTATTGTATCAAAAGATAAACTACGAGATATTATTGCACCTAAATCATCTGCAGTTACAATTGAGTCTCTAGTAGTATTAATAGCCTCATCCAATTCTATTAATTGTGAACGGATTGTATCTAAATCTTCTAACAATAATGCTTCATTTCTATATCTATCATTAAAAGCATTGAATATATCATTATTCTCACCACTAAATATGTCATCTAATGATTTTATTTCATTATTCATATTTTTAAATGTTGCATTATTTAATGGTGTTCTACCTTCTTTATTTTTATCATTTAACGTTCTAAGTATGAAAGTAGATATATCATCTCCACCAAAACTTTTGATATCTTCCATTTCAGATATTAGAACATCATTTATTTTTTTATTTAAACCGCTAAGTTCTTTACTATTTTGATCATTAACCTTATGTGCATTTTGAGTAATTGAACTTAGTAAGTCTTTATTAATATTATTTAATTTACTAAGTGTTTTACTAAGAGCACTTAGATTCTTTTTTTCTTTCTCCGTTTCTTTCGACATACTCAAATCTCCTTTCTGTCTATATTTTTATTACAATTAATAGTTTGTTTGTGCCCAAAAAAAGTATGGTGAGCAAATCGCTCACCATAATATTTACATATATATGAAATTGTATTTATGATACGTTGTTAATTTTGAGAATCGTTTTTTACCACTAGAATTTGTTATATCATATTCTAATGCAAAAGTTCCACCAAAGAATCCATTTCGATAATCTTCAATACCTATTTTATTATTGTTACATTTCTTTATTGATGGAAATAATTTATGTGCTACTATCATATAATAATTAGCTACCATTTTCTCCACAACTTGTTTATCAACTAATGCTTCAATTTCATCATCATATAATTTACCTTCAATACTAATTTCATCAGGATGTAGCATCATATTTACTCTATGAACTATGTCATTATCTGGTAAATTAAAACCAGGGACTAATTTACCAAATATAACATCACCGACATCTTTAATTCTAAAATAAATGCCATCTTCTTTGTAAAAGATACCTTCTAATAGTGATTTATAATCTTTAATAACTTCATATATTTTTGTACTATCTAATCTTAAAAACGAAAATTCTTCTGGAACTGGAATATATTTTGTTAACTCACTTTCTGCACAATGAATTCCATTTTCTAATTTATTCAATTTGTCTGAAAATATCTTACCTTGATTATCCAAATAAAAAGATAAAAATGTATTTTTAAGAATCTGATTTATTCCCCAAATACCATTTATATATTCACTTCTTTCTGATTTCTTCATATCGTTAAAATTGACTACAACTCCATTCATATTAAACCTCCATTAAATCTATAAAATAATTTTCTTGTATCATTCTATATGCAAGAGCTTCAGCGTCATTTAGACGATATACTTGCACTTCTTTAACTCCAAAGTATTCTTCAAATTGTTGGAATATTTTATCTGTTGTAGGTAAGTTAAACCATCTTGTACCTACCATTAGATAATTTTCTGATAATACACCTTCCATAAAATCTTTAGCCGCATCGTATTTTTCATTTGCAATTTCAGGTGCTGAGTATCTATCAACAACTTGTTTATCAGATATGAATAATTTACCAACCATAGTTGATGGACTTATATTGAATCCTATTATAATTGATGGATAAAGTGATGAAAAGTCAAAATCAACTACATAATCTCTTATGTATTTTGAACGACTACCCATTACAAATGCACCAGTTTCTGTATTTAATATCGGATTTGCAACCAGTGCACCATCGAATTTTTCATCTTCATCGTCATCATCATTATCTTTAACACCATCTAACATAGCAACTAAATTTCCATATTCTAAGTTCGTATTATTACCTAAAATATATCCATATCTGTAAAATTCTATATATGCTCTACTTTTTAACATTACTGTTTGTGAGAATGATTTATGTGGTTGTGTTGGATTTTTACACATTCTCGCATATAATGTATCTACATCAGTAACTTTTTTTTCTATACCATATTGTAACATAACGTCCTTAATGTTGTATTTAACAAACTTTGGATAATTTACATATGGTAACGTTTTGATATTCGCTTCATCCGAATAATCTAATTTTGTGTCTTTCAATTCATTGAATCCTATTGTATTTAATTTATGTGAACGCATTTCACCTTTTCCTGCACGAATTTTAACATAATTTATCATTTGATCTATATATACTGTATAACATGATGCTTTAAGATAATCTTTCTTTTTCTTAACATCAAATATCTTTGCATCTGGAAAATAATAAACTTCTTTAACTGGAAAATCATTACTACATATTATATCTTCTGGATCGTAACCCAACAATCGTATTCTGTCTAAAAAGTATTTAATATCGAACGATTGGTTCCAAAACATTAAGAAATCTCTTTTTAAAGTATTTACTAATTTGAAGAAATCCCTAATCAAGTCCATTTCATTTGATTCATCATACATATAAATACTATAACTAAATTCACCGTATGATTCATCAAAATCATCATGTAATGATTTTACAAAACTATCTATATTATTTTCAAATTCTTCTATTTGTGGATTCTTATCATTTCGTAATAAGAATGTAAAACATTGCATACTTTCCTGGTCAACTAATGTAATGGCATTGATTGGACATAACCCATCTCTTGGGAAACCGACTATATCAATGCCATCAACTTCTATATCGGCATATTGCTTTGACACATGTTTTGGTTTCTTATCACTTTCATATTCTAATGCATATTGAATTCTAAAATATGTCTCTGGGTCAATATCGGAACCAAATACATATCTCCATTTATGCACATTTTTAATAGCTGCAGTATTTCTTGTCTGTCTACACTCTTTAATCATTCTAACATAATTATCTCCTGCTTCTTTTGCTATCTCCATTTCTAAATTTTTACATTTTACTTTTTTAATGAAACATTTTTCTAATTCAATAAAGTCTTTATTATAAGTATAATCTCTATATTGTTCATCTACTATATATATTTCCATTTCTGGTTCTTTTATTACTAAACATCTTTTTTCTCCTGTTGATATTTCTTTGTATATTACGTCTAAATAATCCACCCATTCCGTTGATTTTCTTGGTTTATGGTAGATTATGTTAATCAATATAATGTCATCGGTATCTATTCCATAACCATCTAAAAACTTCATTAACATTCCTCCTATTTATATTATATTTATATGTGCTTTTAGGAATGAAAATATATCAATTCCACAATTTAATAACAGAAATTAAAGGAGGGGAAACTTATGTTATATATAAATATAGATCCTGATGATTCATATAAGAAAAAGAAACTTATTGAAGATATTACTGAACTACGTTCAGCTCAAAATCCTCCTGGATTCACTTTGTCTAATTTAGCATCTTTAGATACGGATATAAAAAAGGAAGATAAAAAGAAAAAGAAAAAAAAGAAGAAAAAATCCAAACTCTCATCATTATCTGCATTACGTGAAGATAGTATTATGAGTGATGATGAAATGGATTTATCTGGATTAGCTGATATTGATACAGATAAATTAAACTTCTTAATATCTGAAGGTGAAGATAATATCGCTGATATTATAATAGGTGAAGGTAGAGATTATGATAAATACAAAAAATCTAACGATAAATTAGAAGAAAGATTCGGTTCTGAATTAACATTTTTGTATGACTTATTAGGAGAATTAAATGATTTTGGTAAAAAACTTGATGATCAATTTAAATTTGTTTCAGGTAGTAAAGCTAGAGGTATGAGTAAAACAAGTAATGATTTAACTGCTAATATTATATCTAATAAAAAAGCTAAACTTGATATAGTTAAAGAAATAGCCACTATTAAGAAAGTAATAGAAGAGCTTAAATATAAAAATAATGCAGCTCTTGCTAAAGCAAATGATGGAGTTGGTTCATCTGGTAATGATAACGATGCAACTGCAGCATCATTTATGAGTAATATTATGAAAATGGGAAGAAATAATTTCTTAAGTGCTTTAGATGAGCAAGATGAAAATTATAGTAATTATAATATTGATAAAGCACTTAATAATTTAACAAGTGGTCATGGTGATGATTGGTCGGATACTAAATCGTCAAGTAATAGTTTTGACCAATATTATGATGATGACGAAATTGAAGAAATAGATGAATTAATAGATAAACGTTTACAAGATGAAGATTATGCATATAGGTCTGAAGCAGGGGATAAGTACATTTTATATGAAAATCAACAACCAAAGATAATGGTAAAGAAATGTATTGATACTGGTGATTGGCATTTTATTGCAGTAAATAAAGATAATCAGGAATTATCTGGATATCCAATACCAGACCAAGAAACATTAGGTAGGATGAAATTCTCTGCTGATGGAAATATAGCAACTGATAAATATGGTAGAACATATAGAGTTATAGAATATTATTCAGATGATTTATAAGAGGTGATTTATGTGGAAGAGAATGTAAATAAAAAAATACCAACATGGACCGTTCTTGCTAGTACGGAAAATGTTAAAAGAATAAAGAGTAAGATTTCTGTAGAAGAATTGCAGGATTTATTTAAACCAGATGGTCTTGCTTTAAAAATAGATGATACTTTTGATGGACCATTTATTGGATTTTACAGTATAAAATTTAATGAGATAACTTATTTCACACCAACTGAATTTGTTGAATGTTGTCGTGGTGATTTATGGGGTGCACAGAGAGACTATAGATTAGCAAAAGCTGAATATGAAAGACAACACCCAGAAATAAAAATGAAACGTGAAATGGAAGAAAAACAAAAACAAATGAAAGAATTAGCAGAGAAACAAAAAAATGAACGACGTAAAAAGAAAAAAAGAAGAGGAATTTCATAAGATAAAGAGAATACCATTCGGTATTCTCTTTATTTAAAATCTCATTAGAGCTACAATCCATATAAGCTCTATAAAATATAATATTATGTGGGTTAATGTGTCTCGTTTATATCCACGGTCAGTTCCTCTATATCTAAGTCGTTCTATTATATATAGTAATAACATATATAATCCAGATTTGAAGATATTCCAAGTCAATGCAATTGATACACATCCTGCAAATAGTGCATATAACTTGGCTATATCATCTTCAACTGCACCATCAGATTCTGCATTCCATTTAAATGTCTGAGTGAATAGCAGAAAGAATAACCCAATTATTATTTTAACCACTAACAACATATTTTATCCCCTCCATACTATATTGATATTCTTAAAGTTATCTATATTAACGTCACCAGTCATTATAACATCAACTGGATAGTTATCAAACATATTGTTATGAGTTATTAAAAAGATTTGTTCTGAACCAGTCATACTTATTAATCTTTCTAATATACTTATAAAATGTCTCCTATTATTTGCATCTAAAGTCGCATCGACTTCATCTAAAAGCATTATATTGTATTTATCTAATGTTTGAATTATTAATGCTAAAGATAATGCTAATGATAAGAAACTTCTTTCCCCCTGAGAAGCATAAGTTATATCTGCAACTTCTATACCTTTTTTAACATATGGAATCCTAAATTCTTTTTCATTTATCACAAAGTTACTTATTTCTAAATCATCATATGCCATTCCTAACATTTGATTTATTGTCATGATACATCTATTAAGATATATTTGTAAGAATAATACTGGTAAGCCTGTATTTGGTGATAAAGCTGTTCTAATTGTATCTATATCACTATATTCAGATTCTAATTTATTTTTTTCTTCAGTATAATTCTTAAAATCTCTTAATTTATAATTATTTTCTTCTATTTGTTTTGATAAATCATCGATTTGTAGATTAACTCTATCTAATAGTTGTTGTTTAGTTGTCTTGGATGAATCTAATTCTTTAACTTCATTTGCTAATTTAGATAAATAATTATATTCGTTCATTAAATCATCCTTTTGTTTTTCCTTACAATCTATCAACTCCATTGTATCATTAATAAAGTTAACACCATTTATTAAATCACTATAAAGTTCAACCTTTTTTTCGCATGATTTAATACTTTTATTTATTTCATCTATTTCTTCTTCAATTAATATTTTCTTTTTCTCATTATCGTAGAATTTCTTATTCAATGCATTCACATCAACTTCAACTTTAGATAATAAATTTAATTCTTTTTCTATATCTTGAATTTGTTTCTGAATACTTTTATATTCTTCATATTCTTCAAGTTCAGCTATCTTATTTGTTATTGCATCTTCATCATATAAAGGCTTTCTCATAACTATTCTATTTAAAACATATTCAAAATTATACCCTTGAATTAATTTAAAATACTTATCATTTGCTTTCATGAATTTACTTATACTCATAAGAACTCTTTTTATATGAGGATATGATTCAAAAACTTCATCTGCCACTTCCAAAGATTCTATCTTATTCATTAATTTTTGTACATCACAATTTGATGATTTTGTTATTTGATTATAGAAATATCTATAAGGACATTCATCCTCATTACATAATTGATACATTACCATTGGCATAAAAGCATTTTCTTGTTTAGTTGATGCTATTTTGATTTTAAGATTATCTATTTCTTTTTGTATATTCTTTCTATTATTATTTGCAACTTTCTCAACTGGCATTCCTTTTAATAATAAACGAATAACATCTTCTATTGCCTTTCTAGAAAATGATTCTAAATTACCAACCATACATTCTAAACTTTGAAATGTTGATAATAATTGTAGATAATCTTCCCTAGACTCTTTAGTTTCTTTCATTTCACCATAAGTTGCTAATTTATCTTTTAAATTATCCATTAAATCACATAATTCATTCATTCTTTCATTGGATGAATGATTTTGAATTTGTTCTTCTAATTCCATATTGTCTTTGATTATTGAATCTAAAATTGAGAAACTATATTCTAATTTAACTTTTTGTACATCTATCTCTGAAGAATACTTATGTTTTAATTCAGTATATTCTTCAATTATCTTTTTAATTGGTCCTGTAATTATGATTGGTAAATCATAATTCTTTATCTCTTTTTTAAGTTTTTTAATTTCTGAATCTAATATATCACACTCATTTAATAAGTTTCCTCTATTTGCTAGATTTGATTCATTATATATTTTGTCTATTGATGCTTGTATTACATTTATTTCTCCTATAAGTTTATCTTTACTTTCTTGATATGATTTAATTGTTTCTTTTTTTGTATTATTCTCATCTTCTAAAGCATTTACATCATATATTTTAAGTTTGTCTATCTTATCTACAACAGATTTAATTAAATTTCTCGTAACTCTATATTTATCTGAAACTTTTTTATATAATGATGAATATATATCTATATCTTGAAATAATTTACTTGCATAAACTTTTCTATTTGATGCCTTTAAATCTATTAATCCATTTACATTTGAACCTAATCTCATTAATCTCATCAATTCAGGTTCTAATCCTAAATGCATATTCACCATTGTTTTAAATGATGATACATTACCATTCTCATTCATTTCTTCCCCATTTACTTCAAAGAATGATTTAACTGATTTGTTTTTGTTTTTATATAAATAATGGTGTTTTATTATGTAAATATCACCATTGTCTTCTATATGAACTTCTTTATATCCATTAAGATTCTCTAGTATTAGATTGATATCTGAACGCACATCCATAGAACCTGCAGTTGCAAACGGATGAAGTTCAGATAATATTGATGTTTTTCCTGAACCATTTGGACCTAAGAAGATAATTATATTATTTTGACACTTTGAAAAATCTATTTCAATTCTTTTTTTATTCATTGCAGAATATATATTAGCAAAGTTTTCCAATATTAATTTAGTAATCTTCATTTAATATTCTCCTTTCATACATTATAGTAATGTATAAAAATGAATAAAAAAATATAAAGGAAGGCTTAGCCTTCCTTTATAATATTAATCTCCGTTGTCTATTTTAGCTTGTTCTACGTTAGATACTGGGTAGATGTATATATTCGCTGATGTGTTGTAATATCTGTTATTTGTTGAATCATTAGTCCATGTAATATTTGCACCTATCAATGATAATTCATTTGTTTTTAGACATGAATTGAGTGTTGTTGATGATGCTGGGACGTATATATTTAAGATATTCATTGTATTTCTACCACCAAAACAATATCTTACCTCTTTTATATCATTTGTATACAAATACGTATTTCCTCTCACATTATAACAATTACCATATGTCCCAAGATCTCTAACACTAAATGAAAAGAAATTCGAATCCGAACCTATTATATTGACATTAGGTCCAAATATTGCAGTGGTTAAATTAGTACAACCTGAATATGTCCCAATCATATTAGTTACACTGTTACTGCAAGCAGGCATTGTTAAACTAATACAATTGTGATATGAACACCACATACGATCAACGTTCGGACCACATGCTGCAGATGTAAGATTATAGCAATTTCGATATGCAAAATACATATCTACGACATTATCACCACATGCTGCTGTAGTTAAATTATGACAGTCCTTATATGCATTTGTCATAGTTGTTACATTAGGTCCACAAGCTGCTTCACCAGTTAAATTAATACAATCATAATATACATTTGTCATATTATTTGCTTTAGGACCACATACTGCTGTAGTTAAATTAGTACATCCTTTATAAGCTTCTGGCCACCAGACAACATTATTGCCACATACTGCTTTAGTTAAATTAGTGCAACCAGAATATGCAGCAGCAAAATCAGTAACTTTTTCACCACATACTGCTGTTGTTATACTAGTACAACCATAATATGTGCCATGTAAATAATCTACATTTTCACCACATACTGCTATAGTTAAATTAGTACAATCTGAATACGTATAATTCATATTAGTTACATTGGGACCACATACGGGTATTCTCAAATTAGAACATCCATCATATGTGCAATCCATTGTTGTTACATTATCCCCACAAACTGCTTTAACTAAATTATGACAATTTTTATATGCATTGCTCATAGATGTTGTATTTTTACCACACCATGCTTTACCAATTAAATTGTAGCAATTCATGCAAAGTCCATCCCCCCAGCCACCAATATACTGATCATTAGCAAATGCATTTTCTGCGATATATAGTCTTTTTAGATTATTCATATTGCAGAAACCATTTCTAATATTTGATTTTGTCTGTATTGCATTTGGTATACTAATTCGTGTGCAATTAGGATATTTTTTAAAATTTATCATAAACATTCTCCCTCCTCTATGATTTTGTATTATATTAATGTTTGCATAGTGAGGAACATAGAAAAAAATAAAGGTAGAGACAAATTAATGTCTCTACCTTTATTCTATTTGAAGAATTTACCAAATATAGGTAAACTTTCTATAGGTCTTCTACCTATAGTCTTACCTACATTTCGATTTATATGTTCTAATTCTACGCTTAGAACAGAATCGATCATATGATTCACCTTTCTACCATACTCATCTATAAAACCTTCTGTATTATAGCATGTATAGAATCCTTTCTTTGGACAATTTGATATCTCTACAATTCCTTCTTTTATGACATTATCACCAATTTTTGTTGTTATGTCTTCTTTACTTAATATTGTTCTTAGTGCTTTTTCATTGATTTCAATTGTTTCTTTATTATCTTTAGATATTTCTTCAATTACTTGTTCATAATCCTTTTTATTCATTATTAACATCTTTCTATTCATTTTAATCATAATATACATCTCCTTTTATTTTTATTCACCTTTATAATATATAATTAAAGATAAATAGGGAACACCCCTATTTATCTTTTACTGATAAACCTTCATCACTTTTATAAGTGATTTCACATTTTAATGGATTTAATTTATCTGTACCATTATCTTTAATGGTAATTTCATAATCAAATCCCAATAACTCCGCCCACTGTTCAAAGTTAGTTATACTTGTTTTTGTCTTATTTACCAATGCACTTTTTATATTATTCAAAGTGTGAGGTTTACTGAATTTATTTTTATACAATTTGAGATTTATTTTCTTTTCGTCTAATGCTTGCTTTACAATTTGTTTTAAAAAGTCATCACCATCTTTTATTTTTGGTGTGAATACTTCTGATGAATTGTTTATAACTTCTAAATCTTCATCTGAAGTATATTTCTTAGCTAATTCTTTTATGGTCTCTGCCATAGATTCAAAATCCATATCTATGACATTTTCTACAGAGAATTTTTCTTTCTCTTTAACTCCACCCTCAACAACAATCAATTGACCAGAATATGCATCTTTATAAATTCCCATTCCATCAGGTTTAGTTTTTCCTCTATAAATATAAACCCAATCACTGATTATATAACCGTGATTCTTTTTCAATTTTGTCATACTTGGATGGAACATGTGGACTTCATATACTAAATCGTCCACTGCTAATATCATTTTGCTCTTCTCTACATCACAAACTTTAATTATCATTTTATTACCTCCTATTCATAATTATAATATATAATTATAAATCAAAAAATTCTTTACTACTCTTATCCTTTTGTAGAATACTTTTAGTTGGTTCTACTTTCTTATCATTGAATGAAACTTTAGGTCTAGTTATTTGAGTTTTAGTTACTTCAACTTTATTATTTTCAACACTAGATACATAATATTGAATCATCATCATTCCATATTGAAAGAAATCAACTTTTGATAAATTATAATATAACGATTCTGCTTCTTCAATCGTTATATCTTTATATATTGTCTTTCTATTAATATACATCCTTATTGCAGGTTTATATTTTCCATCTCTGTCTATTTTTACTGAAGGATGTAAAATTATTCTAGGCATTTCATCGCCTAATAATTTTAATTTTATTATATTACTCATAATATTATCTTTACTTATTGTGATTTTATCTGTTCCGTCTGTCTGAGTTGTATAAATATATAATCCTTGAGTGTGATTACATAAATTTATCATATATTTGAATGCTTTTAAAAATTGTTGCATATTCTTACTATTTAAATTCAATCGCTGGTCAGGATTCCAAGCCGTTAATTCCTGCTTCATTTCTAAAGTTAAGTACGCATGATGTTCTAAATTTAAGTAATTCGCATCACCATAGGTGAAGAAGTTATGGAAGCTTCTTACGACTCCATTAACTTCTTTTGTTAACCTACAGTTTATTTTCACTATTAATTCATTATTTAGATTTAATATCACCCTTGAAATTTTGTCAACATTTTTCATGTTAGTCATAAGATTATAACCCCCATTTTTTATTATACATTTTTGTTATTTATGTTTTTAAATTTAATCTATGCCATTTATAACGACTACAAAGTCATCAAAATCACATTGTTGAAGAATTCTTATAAACCCTTTAGGGATAGCTTCATATGTTTCAAGCTCATATAAAGTCCCATCTCTATCTAGTAGGCAATCAATATCATATACGATATCATATGGATCGACTTCTGATACTCGATAAATATCTTCTATCAAGAAGTCTTCAAAAAGTGCTTCGGGGTTGAATCTTATGATTGGATCTTCACCAACAAATCCTATTACATTCCAATATTCCAATGCATAATCTTCAAAAGAATGAATATCAAACTCATCTAAAAAATCTTTAGGAGTGGATTTAATAAATTCTTTGTATTTCTTCTTCAACGATTTTTTTGTAACATATGATGTGTCCGTGATAGAAGATACAAGATTAGCGGATTCTTTATACTTGGCTAATTTAATATCAAGTATCTCCTGTATCATTTCTTCATCGACGGACCCGTCTAAGACTGCAATCACATTCATACTTAACTTCACTCCCTTCTGAATTACTAATAAGTTGAAAAAAATAATACTCTACTTTCACATTATTTGAAAGTAGAGTATTAAAATTATCTAAACTTCATCTTCATCTATATCAAGATTTATATACATCTTATTTGTATTTTCTTTTTCCATACTATAGAGTCTACTTGTATAGAATCCTGAAATTTTATTTTCAAATTCTTTATATTCATCAAACGTATTAAATGAATCTATTACTTCTCTTCCATTTATTTTCTCATCAAATTTTGCATTTTCTTTTTCCACGTTAAATTTACCTGCTTGTGGTTCTCCTTTTGATGAGAAATACAATCCATCAGTTTCACAGAATGGTGTTAATACTCCTCCTGTTCCTGGGTCACTTGTACCAACAACATTTAAATCTATTCTACCTATCATACTTGGATGTAAACCACGAATAGCAGATGATATACTCTGACTGTTTTGACCACCTTGACTATTTGGACCTTTAACTGTATATTTCAATTTTTGGAAGAAGTCCATATCGTTGACTTGGTCATCATATCTAAATAATCCTGAGTTATATAATTGGTCAATCAAAATCTTTCCTGAAAATTTGAAAATATCTTTTATCTTTTCTTTAGATAATTTTTTACCACTATTTACTACTGGTAAAATTCTTTTCGATAATTCTCTATTCAATAGTGAAGTTATATATTCACTATCTCTAAGTCTTTTATTCTCCATATCCATATTGTCTTTCTTTTTAAGTTCATTAAAATTTTGGAACATATAAAGCAATATTGAATACATTGAACGTTTGTATCTTGGGTCTATTCTTAAATTGGAACGAGTAGTTTCATCTAACATTCTATCGAAGAATACTAATATATTCTTCCCCTTCTCATAATGATTAGTTGAAACTGAGAATATATTCCCTATTTTCTCTATCCAAAATACTTTAGAATCAATATTTGTTGCATTTACTTTAGTATTACATACCGCTAATATCATAAATGCAACTGATCTAACATATTGTGATTCCTTAAATACTTCTCTATTTATTTTCAAATAGAATCCTGAAGATATTTGAAAATAAATATAATTTTCTGTGTCTTTCTTTTCTTCTGAGAAAGACACAAACTGATGAACCATGAAATAGTTCAGAGCTTTTATTCCTAATTTTGCGAAATAAAAGTACATTATAACTATATCATTTTTAAATACTCGTGTTGTAAATACTGGACACGTCCATTCATTACCTTCTGTATCCTTTTTACTAAATGCCTTTCTTGTCATAAATATTGGCATTATAGATTTTAACACAACTGAATTCTTATTTACATAAGTTGATGCATCTACTAATTGATACATCAAAATATAACGTTTACCTTTAATTTGATAATATCCGTATTCATCTGGCATCGGAATTAATATTGGCTTCTCTATGATTTCACTTTCACCCTTATATGTGATTCTGAATTTCAATATTAATTCCGCCACGCGAGAATCATCAATACTCATATATTTTATTTCTTGTTTATTTTTCTTGTCTTTACTTTTTCTACGACGTTCATATTTTGACATATCTATATCTGATTCATATTCTACAAATCTGGAACCTAGAAATTCTATATTTTTAATAACTATCACATTTTTATTTAAATATTTATTTAATAACTTCTAGGCTTTTTGCTGAGTCGTTAATATACTCAATTAATGGTTTATCATAAGTTTTATTGATAAGCCCATAATTGAGTCTATTTTTATTTGGATTGCTATTTGAATATTCTTTCAAAAATTCTCTCATTCAAATACCTCCTATTAAAAAATTAAATTGTGATATTTAGTAGAAACTCTAAATATTTATTTATATTTAGAGTTTCTACATCATTTATGATTTAATATTAGTTTTATTTGTCATCAAAAGTTTAAACTCTTGACCAGGAGTAGTTACTAATTCTCCTTCATGTTTACCTATGGTAAACATTTCTAACACATTTATGTCTTCGTCTTCTGTCACTTCTTTAACACATTCTTTTAAATATACATAAGCCATAGTTGCTATTGCTTTACTTTGAGGAATGTGTATATTATATTCCTCTATTAGTGTATTTTTAGCATTTTCTGCTATCGTTTCAAGTTCTTTAGAACTCACTTCCACAAATTTGGCGTTATTCATATATTAAAACCCCCTATTCTTCATCTTCATCATTATCATTATTTTCTTGAACTAAGCTGACTAACCCTGAACCAGGCATTACAGTTGGCTCAAAGTTATTTAATTTTTCATCTTCACTAGTATCAGTGAAGTTGATTCCTAAAGTAAGTAAATCAAATAATTCAAGGCGAATATCTTCACCTTCTTTTTTGTTTTCACTTAGAAATTTTACTGCTTCTTTCACAAAAGCGTAACATATTGTTGGTATTCCTGCACTGTGGTTTATGGCGATATTATAATCGTCATAAAGCACATCTTTAGCAGCTTCTGCTGCGTTTGATAACTCTTTATTATTTTCACGAATTTCTATTAATTTAGCTTTCATGATATTAATACCTCCTAAATTTTTAGTTTGTTTCACTATTATAATATATAATTATTTTGCTATAAGATTACATTATCTTCTTTTCTTTCTTGGTTTTTCTAAATTTGGTGTTTCAAGATTTTTTAACATTTCATTTAATCTTGCTTCTTGTTGCTTTTTGATATCTTCTTGATTACCGTTGTCATTATTTTTTACTTGTGGTTTATTGAATTTTTTATAAGGTTTTTTATTACCTTTATTATGGGTATTATTATTTTTGAAATCTGCAGCTCCATCATATTCATATAATTTATATTTATATTCTATTTTTATTTCTTCTATTCTCATTAAATGAGTTATGACTTGTTTATTGTCTTTATTATTTTTGAATGGTTTTACTACTGGAACATCTCCTGCAACGTTTAAAACATTTTTTAATACTGTAGGATTTGTTTGAGTAGTTATTATTAAATCTAAGTTTGCTGCTTCTTCTTTTTTAAGAATATAATTATCAGGTTTATTTATTATTTGGAACTTAACTTGTTTTTCTGGTTTTAAACCTAATATCTCTTTTATTACTTTCCAACATCCACGTTGGATTTTAAATTTACCCATTACCATTATTGAATTATTCATATTTATAATTCCTCCAATTATTATTTTTTTATTCTACAAATAGGTTATATCATATATTAAAAAAAATTCAAGTATGGAGAATCAATCCCCATACCCGAAATATTTATATGCCTCTTCAATTGTGACTATTAATATTCCCTTTTTCTTAGCTTTTGTTATCTTAGATGAATCTTCATTTACGTCAGGTACTATTAATAAATCACAATCATCTTTAACACTATCTAATACTAATACATTGTTAGAGTCCAAATATTTTTCAAAATCTTTATCTCTAACTTTACTGAAACAAACTTTCTTTTCATAAGTTCGTTCATTTTTAGTAATTACCACTTGTGTTAGTAAGAACTTCAGCAATTCTTTGTTATAAAGTATTCCATCTAATGTTGCAAGTATAGTTTTCTTACCATATCCATTTATCTTATTCATTCTTTTATTTAAATCCATAACTTTATCTTCGTCTGGATTGTTTATTAATTGAATAAATTCATCATGTGGAATTACTGCGAATAATTTCTTGAACATTCTTTCCCCTATAGTTGGTATTCCTATCGAACCAAACAGTTCATAATCATACACTTTTCTCCTATTGTCAATTCCTTCTATCATTAGATTGAATGATTTCTTACCAAATCCATCTAATGAAATTATCTCAGATTTTTTATCTCTTAGTCTATATAAATCTTCAATGGAACATAGTAATTTATGATTGAATAAAGTTGTTATTGTTCCAATATCCAGATTCGCTATTTTCATCTTTGTCACATAGTTCAAAATCTTACCAATGATTCTTGAACTACAATTCTCATTATCACATCTCAACAATGGGTCTTCCACCAATTCTTCACCACAGAATGGACAATGGGTTGGTGCTTCAATTAATCTATTTCCAGATATTTCACAAGTATTATCAATGTCTAAATATGGTATGATTTCATATTTAATTATAACTTCATCGCCTATTGATAATCCAAGTGATTTGAATCTTTCAACACTCCCCAGTGAAATTGATTTAATTGTATTCCCTCTCAATTTGACTGGTTCTATTTTTGCGATTGGTGTTATATTTCCTAAATTACCAACCGAAAATTCAACTGATTTTAATATTGATTTCTTTTGTTCTGGAGGGAACTTAAAAGCTCTCTCATACTTATTAATTCCAGAATTTTCATCTCTACCCATCATTTGTTGGATGGATTCATTTTCACAGATGATTACGATTCCATCTGTTGGTAATCCTAATTTATCAACCTTTCTTTTAATATCAAACATCTTTTCTTTCAAATCATCTAAATCTAAAAGATTGGCTGTTTTGTCTAATACGTCTCCATCAACAATTTGTTTTATGATATTTACTTTACCTTCAAATTCATATCTCAAAGGCATTATTGTCAAATACTTCAAGAAACTTTTATCCTGTTCATCTGAATTTAGAATTGAAGTTGTTGCACTTCTTGGTGATTTTTTATCGCCATGGTCTTTACATAGTTGTCTAAAATTTTCTTCAGACATCATGATTTCAGTTTTTATTCCATGTGGACCACCAACTCCACTTATTTTAAAATTGATTCCACTGAATAATCCTGATATATCAATTGCTTCATTCTTTTTAACATCACCACGTAATAAAGCGTGCTGGATCATAGAATTTTCATCCAATTCAAAGACACAAGACACACCATCCCATTTAGGTTGAAGAGTCACTATTCCTTCTATTTTATTCATGTCACGTCCTAATTTTAACTCAATTGATTTACGAAAATCTTCTAATGATTTTCTATTGTCTTTACCCTTCTCGCTATTATAAACAAAATGAGCTTTAGATATAGTACCTCTTAATTTTGTATATTTATGAGCTCTTGTTTTCTTTTTAATTGGTGTTGGAGCTCCAACATATTCATCAACACCAAATTCTAATAGCAATTCATATAGTTTGTCATAATCTTCATCTGTGATTGAAGTTTCTGAATCACCATTATTATAAAGATATTGTAATATCTCTATTAATTTTTTAATCGTAAACACATCTAAATCATCTAATTTTGATTTATCTGTGTTTATATAATAGCGAACTATTTTTTCTAAATCTATATCTTTTAATAAATTTAGAATCAGTTCTGTGTCATTATTCTCTAGTAAAGCAACATAAATATCATTCAGTTGCTTGAATAAATGCAGTTTTTTGCTCATATTGTCGACCTCCTTATTTTATATTTGTTATCTTATATATTGAAAAAAATAAGTCGATGAATTTCGTCATCGACTTATTTTGATTCCTAGTTAAATGCATATTTTAGCATATGTTGTAGTAATAGATTCTGTTGATATTCTGTAACACCAGTTTCTCTAAACACGAAATATTCCCATTCTTTACTCATTGATAGGAATGTTCTCATGTCTATTTCTTCAACTTTTGTTAATTCAAGAACTTTATGAACGAAGAACACAGAACGCTCACCAATATTTGTACATTTCTTAATACTTTCAAGTATTCCTTTTCTATCGTGTTTTAAACATTCAGAAATTTTTTCACTAGCTGTTTTAGGTGCTAACAAATCTGCTAAATTCTTTTCATTTATACCTAATAAGCATAATTCTTTTATATTTGTATTTTTATCTTTTAATATAGTAGCAATTTTATCATATACTTTAGTATCTTTAAGCATTTGTTCTCTGATTATATAGAATCTATCTTCAACTGGAGTTTTATGAGAAACTATTTTGTATTTCAACTCCTTGTCGATTTCTTCTAATATAGCAATTATTTTCTCATCTGCTTTTTCTTTTTTGTCTTCAGTCACTAATTCATTTTTAATGGCTTTATCTTCATTAACTTGGTCATCTGTTTCTTCTGCTCTACGGAAGTATTCGATTTCAACTCCAATTACATTATCCTTATCTTTTTTAAGATTTTCTAAATCATCAACACTTAGATCTTTAGGCTCTAATATATAACCCTCTTTACGTATATTTGCGTCAATGATTATTGAATTATTGTAGATTTTTGTATTGCCTTCTGTACACTTATTAAAGTCATGTAGACCATAATAGAAATCAACCAATGGCATTATAATTACCATAAAAGGTATTTTGTGACCATATTCTTCAATGTAATCATGTTCATATTTCTCCTCATGTTCAACACCTTTTATGTTAACTATCTTTTTAATAGTAAAGTCTATTTCTCCACTATTTTTTTCTTTGATGACTTTAACAATGAAATCATTGTTATCATTTTGTATTCTGACTCTGATGTGTTCATTTTTTGTTAATTTATGTCTTAATTGATAATTGTGTTCTTCATCTTGAATTATTATTTTTTCAAACCACATTGGTGAAGTTATTTTGATTATTTTGTCACTTAGAGATGGCTCTGCTTTTAACCAATCATTGTCTTTTTTGTCTTTTTTAGATTCAGGTTTTTTGTCTTCTTTTTTGTCTTTTTTAGATTCAGGTTTTTTGTCTTCTTTTTTGTCTTTTTTAG
>ERZ808258.178-NODE-178-length-29820-cov-4.697396_pt1 | contig 29820 bp, 30 predicted proteins | sample MGYA00521280_ERZ808258 | MGnify/ENA primary metagenome ERZ808258 (study PRJEB31516, sample SAMN03275585) | gut metagenome | biome: mammalia-associated habitat; material: feces | host: Papio cynocephalus | place: Kenya | collected 2012-07-19 ...
GACGGATGCCCTGACGCTTTTCCTGGTGTGGCTTGCGACGGTCGTCCTTTACGACACTTTTATCGGCATCGATACCTATAAACCCGCCATTTACTGGAAACTTTGGCCGATTATTCCGTTCTTCATCGGCATGAACGCCGTCTGCCGGCTCTATCACGGCAACTGGATGTACCCGGCCATGCCGCTCTCGCCCGTGGAAGAGTTCCGGCGGCTCTTTGTGTCGTCCGTTTTCGCGCACCTGCTCCTGATGAGCCTTTTGGGCTTCTCGCGGCACAACCTGCAATATTCGCGCGCGATTGTGGCGATTGCGGGCCTGGCGACGGGGCTTTGGGCGCAATCGTTGCGCAATATCGTGCGGGAGATCCTCTTCAAATTGCGTATTTGCCAAATTCCGGTCGCCCTCGCCGGGAGCACCGAAACGGCGCGTCGCGTGAAGGCGATTTTGTCGGATAATGCGCATATCGGCTTTGATGTCGTGCAGGTTTTTGACAATGCCCATTTGGCGGACATTGTCCCCGAATGCCAGAAGCGGGACGTGAAGATTCTGCTCGCCTGCGAGGACGAGAGGCTCTTCCGGGCGCAGTTGCGCGAGTTCTCGGAGTGGTTCAACTGCATCGAGTTCATGCCGCGGTACGAGGTCTTCCCGGTCTTCGGCGGGCATGCCGTATCCCTAGACGGCATCGGCGGACTTGAGATGGTCAATCAGGGGCGCATGAAGGCCTTGCTGTGGCAGAAAACGCTTTTGGACTACACGCTTTCCGTCTTCGTGTTCCTGCTGGCGTCACCGTTGTTTGTGTTGATCCCGCTTTTGATCAAGTTGACGGGGAAGGGCCCCGTCTTCTACCGGGCGGAGCGCCTCGGACTCCACGGCAAGCCGTTCAGGATCTGGAAGTTCCGTTCCATGTACGCGGACGCCGACGCGCGGCTTGAGGGACTTCTCGCGAACGACCCGGCGCGCGCGGAGGAGTATCGCCAGAACTTCAAGCTTCGGCACGATCCGCGCGTGACGCTGGTCGGGCGCCTGCTGCGCAAGACCTCGCTGGACGAACTGCCGCAGCTCTTCAATGTGTTCCGCGGCGAAATGTCCCTGATTGGGCCGCGCCCGATTGTAAAGGCTGAAGTCAAGTACTACGGCGGCGATTATGAAGTCTTCTCGCGCGTCAAACCGGGCATCACGGGTCTTTGGCAGTGCTCCGGGCGCAGCGACACGGACTACACGCGCCGCGTCTCGCTCGACGTCTACTACATCCTCAACTGGTCCCCGTGGATGGACATCTGGATCCTCCTGCGGACCTGCGCAGCCGTCCTCGGCATGAAAGGAGCTGTGTGATATGTCGAAGATAATCCACGATGATTCAAAGTTGGCTTTGGCGGTTGCCGTGCGCGACAGGCTTGTCGTGCTTAGAAACGTCGCGGTGCTGATTGATGCAGATGTTGCGGCATTGTACGGTGTGGAAACAAAACGCGTCAATGAAGCCGTGAGAAACAATCCGGACAAGTTCCCGGCCGACTACATGTTTGAACTGACAAAGGAAGAGCGCGATGATTTGCGGTCGAAAATTTCGTCCGCAAAAGTTTCTTCCAAGTCGCGCGTTTTGCCAAAGGCATTTACGGAAAAGGGGCTGTATATGCTTGCGACCGTCTTGAAAAGCAAGCGTGCGAAAGAAACGACATTCGCCATTATTGAAACGTTTGCGCAAGTGCGCGGCCTCAAGCGCGAACTTCTCGCCATGCATGCGGAGACGGATGTCCACAAACGGAATGGCATGATGCGGCATTTCGGAGAGACGCTTCTGGACATTGTAATGCCCGATCCGGAAGAAACCGAAACCGAGACGTCGCTGGAGCTCAACTTCTTTATCGGGAAGATCAAGCACACGGTGAGACGCGTCAGAAAGGGTGGTGCGCGATGAAGGATGGGATGTCCGCCCCCCAGATGCGTGAAGGTGCCGCCCCTGCGAGACCTCTCGGCGAAAATGGCATGGGTGAATCGGCATGATGACGACGGGAAAGGTTCGACGATGAGGATTACGAGAATTTACGCCAACAATTACAGGTGCCTGCAAAAGTTCGAAATTGCCTTGGGCGAGACGTCGTCGTGCATATTGCTGGGCAGGAACGGCGTCGGGAAAAGCGCCGTGCGGGCTGTCCTTGAATTGTTTAAGAGAATAGGCTGCGGCGAAAATGCCGTGGAAGACCTGCTTGGCGTCAACGATTGTACGTTCTCGAATTGGGCAGAACCCGTGCGCTTTGAACTGGAATGTCTGATAAAAAACAGTGCCTATTCCTATACGGTGGCGTTTGACCGGCCGGACGGATTCCATAAGGCGCGCGTAATGGAAGAGCGCCTGTCGGTAGACGGGAAGAATGTCTATCGTCGAGAGTTCGGTCAGGTCTATATGTCGCGTTCAGGAGATGACGACGGCGAAATCAAGTTCCTCTTGGATTGGCATTCCGTCGCATTGCCTATTGTGCAGATGAGAGGGTCCGACAATCCGTTGGATACGTTTACGCAGGCCCTCAGGAGTATGTTGCTGTTGGCGCCTGTTTCGCCGCTTATAGGTGCGGAAGCGAATGACAAGGACGTAAATCTGAAAGTGGATTGCTCGAATTTCGCCAGTTGGTTCTCGGATCTGTTGAAAGAGTTCCCGGAGTCGATTACCGAAGTCAAAAAGCGTCTACAGGCGGCTTTACCCGATTTCAGATCGGTCCGAAGCGAGAAGATTGGTGTCGGATCCAGGCGACTTGTCGTGGCTTTTCAACGCGACGCCCAGACGTTCGAACTCGGTTTCGACAGACTGTCGGACGGCGAAAAGTGTCTGTTCGTGAGCGCGGTGGTCATTGCCTGCAACATGTTCCGCGGTTCGACCGTGTGTTTTTGGGACGAACCCGACAATTATCTGGCCGTTTCAGAGGTAAAGCCGTTTGTTACGGAGTTGAAACAGTCCTTTTGCGCTACACAGGGGCAGTTGATCGTGACTTCCCACAATATCGAGGCTGTCACGGCGTTTACGGCGGAGCAGTCGGTTGTGCTGTACAGGAATTCCCATCTTGAGCCTGTCCGGACGCGTGCGTTGAAAGACCTGGTCGGGGATGGAAAAGACTTCGATCTTCCTTACAAGTTGATTTCGGGGGATCTTTACGATGTCGAATAAGTACGCAGACGAGTTGCTGGTTATCGCAGAAGATTATGCGACGATGCAGATAGCGCAAGGTTTTGCGGAGTCGCAGGGCGTGGATGTGCGCCGGGTGCGCGTTCTGCCCTGCCGCTCGGGTTGGCAGGATGTCGCCGTAGGCATGAGAAACGTCCGTCTTGATCTTTACCCGAAACGCCATTGTCTGGCGGTGATAGATTTCGATGGTTGCGGCGAGCAGCGCCGGCGGACGTTTAGGCAGTTGCTTGAAGAGAATGGTGTTGCCCTGGAACGTGCATATGTCATGGGGCCCGCCAGCAACGCAGAAAAGATGCGTCGGACGCTGATGGAGCGGGGATATGCCGTCCGGCATCTGTCGGACGTGGGCAGGAGTCTGGCGCGAGCCTGCTTTCAGAGCCAGCCTTTCGAGTTGCTGCGAAGCGAAGAACTTGCGCACAATGCCGGGGAACTTCAAAGATTGTGCGCCGCAGTCAAGAGTTTTGCAATGGAGACGGAATAAGACAGAAATATGAAACTTTCACGTGCATTTATATTGAAACGCGATCAAATATGGGTATTGATCGCCAAGGACTTCAAGTTGAAGTACAATTCCACGGCGCTCGGATTCCTCTGGTCGCTCCTGGTCCCGATGTTCACAAGCATTGTCTACTACTTCGTGTTCGGCGTCATGATGCGCTGGGATGCGCAAAACTACCTGCTTTATCTGGTGAGTGGGACGTTTCTGTGGCAGTTCTTCGCCAATGTCATCATGATGAACGGCGGCGTTCTCATGGGGAATGTCGGTCTACTCAAGAAGACGTCGTTTGACCGGGCGCTTCTCGTGCGCAGCACGTTTTACACGGAATCCATCCATTTTCTGTTGACCGTCCCGATTCTCTTGGGCATGATGGCGTTCTACCGCGTCGTTCCCGACTGGCTGACGATCGTCCCGAATCTGGTTGTTTGTCTGGGCTCGCTCGCGCTTTTCTCCATGGGCGTCAGCTATATTTATTCCGCCTGCAATCTGTATTTTCGCGATTTGGAGCGGATTATGAATATTCTGTTGATGATGTGGATGTTCTGTTCGCCCGTGTTCATCCCGGTTTCCAATGTCCCCGCCCAATACAAGTGGATTTACGACTATAATCCCATGGCCGTGCTGCTGAACATTTGGCGCGACATTTTCTATACGCCCGGATGGCATCCGGCTCTCTTCCTGAATATCATATTGATCAGTTTGGCGACGTATTGTGTCGGCTATTTTGTGTTCCGCAAGATGGAAGCCGGTTTCGCGGAGATGATGTAATGAACGAACCTATAGTGGAATTGAATAATGTGACGATGCGCTTTGCCTTGCAGACGCGTCACTACGGCTTCAAAAACATCGTCTTGCACTTGCCGCAGTATATTCGCGACCGCAGGAAGGCCGAGATTTTCACGGCGCTCGACCATGTCAATCTCAAGATAGACAGGGGCGAGCGGATCGGTCTGATCGGTCCGAACGGCTGCGGCAAGACGACATTGCTCTCGATCGTCGGCGGCGTCTACCGCCGCTTCGAGGGCGACCTGAAAGTGCGCGGACGCGTTTCCATGATGCTCGCGCTGGGGGCCGGTTTTTGTCCCGAACTTTCCGGACGTGAGAATATTGTTCTTAACGGCGTTCTGCAGGGACGCACGCGCGCCGAGATGAACGCGTTGATGGACGAAATCGTCGATTTCGCGGATATCGGGCCGTTTATCGACGCGCCTGTCTTTACCTATTCCTCCGGCATGCAGGCGCGACTCAGTTTCGGCGTTGCGACGGCCATCGAGCCGGAGATTCTGCTCGTGGACGAAGTGATGGCGGTCGGCGACGCCGATTTCGCCGGTAAATGCGAAAAACGCATCAACAGACTGCTCGCCGGCGGCACAACGCTCATCCTCGTCTCGCATTCCATGGCGGACATCAAGAAATACTGCACGCGCGTCGTCAAACTTGAGCATGGAAAGGTTGTGGCGGATGGCCCAACGGAGGAGATCCTGTGCCCTGAGAAGTGTTCGAGTTGAGGGTGATTTGAGGTATGAATAACGAAATTGTCGTTTATCAACCGAACGAGGCTTTGAAACTCGAGGTCCGCCTTGAGAACGAAACGGTTTGGCTCAATCAGCAGCAGATGTCGGAATTGTTTCAGACGACACGCAATAATGTCACGCTCCATATCCGCAATGTTTTCAAGGAGAAGGAGCTGGATGAAGTTTCAGTATGTAAGGAATCCTTACTGACTGCCGCTGACGGCAAGAAGTATAGAACGAAATTCTACAACCTCGATGTTATTATTTCCGTGGGTTATCGCGTTAAAAGCCGGCGCGGCACGCAGTTCCGCATTTGGGCGACGCGCGTTCTGAAAGAGTACCTGCTGCGGGGCGTTGCGTTCAACGCCCGCCTGGAACAGTTGGAAGAAAAAGTCGACAAGCGGTTCGCAAAACACGATCGCGACATCGTCGATCTTCAAAAGAAGGTTGATTTCTTCATCCGTACCGAGTTGCCGCCGAAGGAGATGGTGCTTGTCGCCGGGCGGATGCTTGATGCGCAGGCGGAACTGACGCGGATCGTCAAAACCGCGAAGAAGCGCATCGTGCTCATTGACAATTATATCGACGAGCGGACACTCATGCTTCTCGGCAATCGACGAGCCGGAGTCGCTTGCACGGTCTATACGCTCAGACCGAATTCTCCGAAACTCGCCCCGGCACTTGCGAACTACGCGCGGCAATTCCCCAAGCTACCGATCACCATGCTCGGCTATAAAAAATCGCACGACCGCTTCCTCGTCACAGACAGCACCGTCTGGCATATCGGCGCTTCACTTAAGGACGCCGGCGCATCTCTCTTCGCGCTCATGAAGATGGAACTTGACCCGTCAGTGATCCTCTCGTTGCTGCCGACATCAAACGCAAACACTCTTGACTTAAATACCACGCCATTATGAAAGTTGCAATTCCAGTCGGACGACACGTCAATACCCTGCTCGCCGGCGGCACGACGCTCATCCTCGTCTCGCATTCCATGGCGGATATCAAGAAATACTGCACGCGCGTCGTCAAACTCGAGCATGGAAAGGTTGTGGCGGATGGTGCAATTGCCGATGTTCTAGGAAGTTGATATTGATTGAAATGTAGCAGATTTGCAAATAAATAGAAAAGGAAACAAAATGTATGATTATCTAATTGTCGGTGCGGGACTGTATGGTGCGGTTTTCGCCCATGAAATGACTAGGCGTGGAAAGCGCGTGCTGGTGGTGGATCGCCGCGAGCATATAGGCGGAAATTGTTATACTGAGAAAGTTGACGGAATCAATGTCCACAAGTATGGTGCGCATATTTTCAGGACTTCGCGCAAGGATATTTGGGATTACATCAATCAATTTGCAGAGTTCAATCATTTCATCAACAGTCCGATCGCCAATTTTCACGGCAAGATCTACAATTTGCCGTTTAACATGAACACCTTTAACCGCATTTGGGGCGTTCGGACGCCGGCCGAGGCACGAGCCAAGATAGATGAACAGCGCAAAGAGATAGTGGGCGAGCCGCGCAACTTGGAAGAGAAAGCCATCTCGCTTGTAGGTCGTGATGTTTACGAGACTTTGATCCGTGAATACACAGAGAAGCAGTGGGGGCGTTCGTGTTGCGAGCTCCCGGCGTCAATAATCCGGAGGCTGCCAGTTCGGTTGATTTACGACAATAATTACTTCAACGATCCTTATCAGGGCATCCCTGTTGGAGGATATACCCAAATATTCGAAAAGATGCTGGACGGCAGTGAAGTGCGGCTGGGAGTCGATTTCCTTTCTGAGGCTTCTGAATTGCGCAAGATGGCGAAGAGAATTCTCTTCACAGGGCCAATTGACGAGTTTTATGGTTACAAGTTTGGTCCGCTGGAATACCGGTCGCTGCGCTTTGAACACAAGCGTTTTGACGATACGGACAATTATCAAGGCGTGGCCGTCGTGAACTATACAAGCAAAGATGAACCCTATACGCGTTCCATTGAGCATAAGCATTTTGAATTCGGCAAACAGCCGTTTACGATAGTTTCATACGAATATTCGCATGAATGGAAACTCGGTGAAGAACCGTACTATCCTGTGAATGACGAAAAGAATCAGAGCCGTTACGAGCTGTATCGCGAATCGGCGAAGACCGACCCACAGATTATCTTCGGTGGACGCCTTGGACAATATAAATATACCGATATGCAAGATACAATTATTTCTTCGCTTGCCTTAGCGGCAACGCGATAAAATCAGCGGAGGATAATTTTATGAAAAATGTAATTCAGAATTTTATTTTTGCAAGACACCGCAGACTTTCAATTGGAGATCGCATTTTGCATTTTGCTGGCGATTACGAGGAAGTCATATCGGGGAAAGATATATGTATTAGGATAAAGGCGAATAATTGTGTCTATACCTCGACGTTTTACAATATATTTTCAATTTCAAAGTGGACTTCTTTATGTTCCATCGACAATCTTCAAGTTTTTTTGAAGGGTAGTGGCAAGGTGGATGTCGAGGTGTATTATCGACCTCATTTTGGAATTGAGTCTTTGTTGTCTGCTTTTGAATTTGAACTTGATGAAATCCCACAGTTCTATAATATCCCTATAGAAGGCAGAACAGAGGGTGTCATAATTCTTAAGATTTCTGCAATTTCAGACGTAAGCATTGTCGGCGGCGGTTATGCGACAACAAATAGTAGACGGAATAAAGTTAGATTGGGCGTGGTAGTGACGCATTTTAACAATCTTGAATCCGTGAAGAGAACAATAACAGATTTTTCATCTGAGCAAAAAATCAATAAGGAAGAGGTTAATCTTATTGTAGTAGATAATTCAAGTAATATTCCCGCGGAATTTTATAGAGAAGGCGTTGAGATAGTTCGCAATAGTAATTTTGGTGGAAGTGGTGGATATGCGCGAGGGAAATTGTATTTAGAGAATAACGGTTACACGCACTGTATATTTATGGATGATGACGTAGGAGTTGATCCAGAATGTATTTATCGAGTGCAAAAGATTTATGAATATGCGAGATTAGAATTCTCTATTTCAGGTTTAATTCTGTCAAAGGATGATGGTCATACTGTGCTTCAAGTAGGTGGACGCTACAAAAATGGATTTTGTTGGATTCCGGTATGCTCAGGTTATGATATGGCAGATTTGGCCGATTTAATAAAGTTGAACCGGACACATGCTAAGATTGATTTTGGAGCGTTCCCATTCTATGCATTTCCATTAAAATCGTCAAAAAATTATCCATTCCCTTTTTTTGTTAGGGGTGATGACGTTCTTTTTGGTTTGCAACAATCTAATTTGGCAAAAAAGTTCTGGCTTGGAATCGGAGTGCTTATCTCACGCTCGGGTCTCATACTAAAAGAATGTCCACATACGTTGTATCAGGATTGTCGCGCTCTGATAGCTATTGAGTTGATGTCAAAAAACAAATCCTCATTATTAAAAGTACTGCGCATTTACACAAGAATGTGTTTAAGTCAGGTGTTTTCTTATAAATATGCTTCTGCACATGCTGTCAACTCCGCATTATTGGATGTATTGAAGGGGCCATCTTTTTTTGAAAACGAACTAGATCAGAGAAGTATTCGTGAAAGGAATAAAAAATTCAATGTCAAAGAAAGATACGAATGGACTGACGAAACTGAGGAAGTGGAGTGTTCTAAGAATAGACATTCATTGCGAATTATTCGCCTAATAACATTAAATGGTTTATTGTTGCCAGTATTTCTTTTGAGAAGAAAAGCAGTCTTGCAAAACAAAGGATTTAGGGCGTCGTTTAGAGAAATTTTCGGATATCGTTATGTATGTTACGAATCGTTAGATGGGAAACGATTAATCGTAGCGCAAGATAAATGTGTGATTTTTAAGCTTTTACTAAAATGGTTGTCCATTTCTATAAGTATAGTTTGCTCTTATAAAAAACTTAAGCATAGTTATGTAGATTGCAGTAGTAGAATGACTTCAAAGAAGTTTTGGTCTCAGAAATATGACCTCTGATGTCATATTCTGATCTATGATAAAACGGTAGGGCGTCGTATTGTTGAAGTTGCGTTGCATATTGACGAGACTACGAGAAAAGTTCTCTGCTAGGAGAAATGAAACTTAGACGATTCGCTCGATTTGTCTGGGATCGTACTTTTGGCAAGTTCGAATAATTTGCAATTAATCTGGTCCCCCATATCTGTGAGATCATAATGCCTTTACTCTCAGTTATAGTGCCCGCATATAACATGGAACATTTTATAGTTTCGTGTTTATCGTCTTTGATGTTAGATAGTCCGCCAAAGCATAACGATATTCAAGTGATCGTCGTAAATGATGGTTCAAAAGATCAAACGTTGGCTGTGGTGCGGAAGTTTCTTCATGCAGGCAGGGATGCGATTTCAATTATCGACAAGGAGAACGGGAATTACGGTAGTTGCATAAACGCGGCGCTTCAGCAGGTCCGGGGACGGTACGTTCGAATATTGGATGCTGACGATACGTTTGATGTCGGTGAATTTAGGCGTTTTGTGAATTATTTGCATGACTGTGATGCAGACCTGGTATTGTCCGATTACGTGCTTGTGGATTGTGCCGGGCACGTGCTCGCAAGGAGGTGCCAAAAGAGAAGAGATGACTATGGAGTTCTAGATTTGCTGTCCGATAGAAATCCTGTTCAATTGCCCGCAATCACATACAAGACGCAACTCCTGCGCGATATCGGTTATCGACAGACAGAGGGAGTTGCGTACACAGATACTGAGTGGTGCATTTGGCCTTTGTCCGCCGTGAAGACGATAACGCATTCGGGGTGCTGTGTTTATCGTTATTTGATAGGGCGCAGCGGGCAAAGCGTGAGTCGGTATTATGATAAATTTGACGATCTCTTGCGCGTCTTAAAAGACTTGCTGTCAAATACGCCGAAGTACAGCCATAATGCGTGTGCGCCCGAGAATGCGTATTTTCTTGCACGTCGCGTTGCGGATCATGCGCGATTTGTAACGGAAGTTTTAATCGCCAACTGCAGCCTTTCGGAATTGCAACGGCGGTACAGCCATGTATGCAACATGCTGACGGATTTCCCTGAAGTCAGACGAATGTTCTTTGGCTATTGCATTCTGCGCAAAATGGGAGGGTTACGGCTTTTTGCATTAATGAGGAATCATTACTGGTTGGTTTTGCCTATCGTAATTGCCTACAGATTGCGTTTGAGAATCGGAGGCGGCAGATGAGGCTGTCTCTCGTCATGCCGTGCTATAATGCGGCGCGATTTGTGCGCGAATGCCTTGATTCGATTCGTGCACAGAAGTTCGAGAACTGGGAATGCATTTGTGTTGATGATGGTTCAACGGACGGCAGTTTTGATATTCTAGAAGAATATTCTAAAAAGGATGACAGATTTGTAATTGTCAGGCGGTCCCACGGTGGAGTGTCGGCGGCGCGAAATGCAGGTATAGTGCGCGCAACGGGTGCTTATGTTGGATTTATTGATGCGGATGACACGATGGATCCGGATTGGCTTTTACAGGCCATCAAGGCCATTTCTGACAGTCAAGCGGACCTCGTTCGCTTGAATCCGTGGTGTAGAGCAAAATCATCGTCTATCGGAGTTGAACATATTTTAGAACATGGCTTTTCATGGTTGTCATTCGTGCGCAAGGATGCACTCTTGGCAATGTCAGAACCATTTCCTGTCGGCATGCGAATTCGTGAGGATACAATATTTCATTTGAAATTGCTCAATCGTGGCGTTTCAACAAGTCAACGGCATGGCACAGGTTATCATTATCGTCTTAATACTGATTCTTCTGTCTACAGATCCATGCCCGCTCAGGATTTTGTGCGTTTTGTCAGAGAAATGGTCCCATTGCTAAAAGGAGCGAGCATGCAGAAAGTTTCGCGCACAATCTATAAGACAATGCTATGGTGGCGGGTTCAACGCAATAAGGATAAAGATGGCGCTGAGTCTGAGGCTCTAGTTTGGGGGGCTGTTGATGAAGCAAGAACGAAGGGTGTGCTCAATATTTTGTACACTCCTTTGCTGTGGACAAGAAACTTTATTCTAATTGATCCCTATCTTTCGTTGAGAAGACGAATTAATCCAAAATGGCTTCCTTGATTCATTGTTGCTGGTTTGGCGGCAAGAAGCCCGCCTTGGTTCAGACTTGCTTGGCTTCTTGGAAGCGTTTTGAGCCAAGGGCACGGATTCTCGAGTGGAACGAGGCAAATGCCGCGTGTGAGGACAGTGTCTATTATCGGGCGGCGATTGCCGCGCGAAAATGGGCTTTCGCGGCGGACTATGTGCGACTCCGAAAGCTTTATGAGATGGGCGGCGTATACTTCGATACGGATATAGAACTTAAAACTCCGGCAGTGGAAGAGTTAAGCCAAGCGCGTGTAACGCTGGGATTTGAAAAGAATTGTGTACAGGCGGGCGTAATAGCGAGCGAGCCCCGTCATCCCCTTATAGGGAGGTTGCTGGAATCCTATGATTCCGATGTGGATGTCGGACGTCCCGATCGGGAGCCTCAAACGATCGTAACCCGGCTTACGGATCTGTTGATAGATGATTATGGATTGCGCTCGCCTTTTGGAGAGCAACATCTTCGTGAGGGCGTACGGATTCTCCCGGCGAACAGGCTTCTCGTGGATAACGGTGATGGACAAAGCTTGGCGGTCCACCATTATGCGGCGTCATGGAAGACCGGTTTCGATGCCGTTGCATTCGCGCGAGAGGTGTTTTATTATTGCAATTGGCGGGCGGCTCCGGTCGGTTTCCGCTTGAAGGAACGTCTGAAGATGGCCTTGCAGTTTCATTTTCCCCGGGTTTATCGTGTGATTCGGGACAGGGAAGGAAGATGAAGATCTCTTTGATAACAGTCACGATGGGCGATCGGGCGGATGCGCTCATTCGGCTTAAGAATTCGTTGGCGCGGCAGACATTCCGGGATTTCGAACATATTGTTGTTGATCAGCGGGAACATCCCGAACTTCGTGGCGGACTTTCGCGTGCGCGGAACTATGGGATGCGGCAGGCAAAAGGGGATGTGATTGCGTTCCCGGATGATGATGCTTGGTATGGACCAACGGTTCTGCAGGATGTGGCCGATATCTTGTCGGACGTGAACGTAGATGGCGTGTCGTTTCGGGTTGTGGACGACAACGGGAATTGCAGCGCCGGTGGCTGGATGGCGACAGGGAAGAAGTATATTAACAAGTGCACGGTGTGGCATACGGCCGTCTCGTGCTCTTTCTTTTTGAAGAGAGACGCAATCGGCGAGTTGCGCTTTGACGAGCGGTTGGGGGCGGGTTCGGGAACGCGCTTCGGCTCCGGAGAAGAGACGGATTTTCTGCTTTCCATCCTTGCAAAAGGTGCGCGGATTCTTTATGATGGAACAAAATGCGTATTCCATCCTTCTGCTGCAGGCAAATTTGATGTGCGAAAAGGTTGGCTCTACGGTAACGGCATGGGGACGGTCTTGCGCAGGCATCATTATCCGATTGCCCGGCTTGTGTGGGTTGTTGCGGTTCAAATAGCCCGTGTCCTGCAGTCGCTTGTTCAATTCCGGTTTAACAAGGCAGTCTATCATCTGGCAATGGCCTCCGGCCGTCTATGGGGATTCGTTCGCCCGTTGGATATAGACTGATACATTGTCCAAGCCAACCATTCCCGTGAGCAGATGTGCGCCCGAACCCTTGCCCTGTGGCGTTCTCTGAAATTTCAACAACCCTAGGCGTCTACCGCGATTTCCAGGACAAACAAACACTTGTTTTTCACATTCTCCCGATTTCAACGGTCCATTGCCTTGCGGGCGGCAGGGACTGTTGTCCGCACCGTTACGTCAGGACGGGGCTCTTCCCGGGACATCCCGTCCCTTGGCGGGGTTGCTCCGTCTCGCCGGAACCGCGATGCCGTTGCGCCGGAACCGCGATGGCGTTGCGCCGGAACGGGGGTGCCGTCTCGTTTCGTTTCGTCATCCCGTATCAGTGTGCAGCCTCCACAGGGCGTCTCGATTTTCTGTACGCCCGGGTCCGATTTGCTTCCTGCTATTTTCTGGCGTTTGTCCTGTCCTTCTGGTTTTTGCGCTGTAAAGTATAGCGTGAACGGCTTCGTTTTCACCCGTTTGGCGAAAACGGCAAATCCACTTTCCCCTTGGAAACAAATGACTCCGACCCGATCCCGGCCTTTCAACTGGGATTCTTAGGTTTCATGCTTTTCGCCGCAAAGAGAATGCAAATCTGCAGTTGTGCTTTAACCGCAGAAATTGTATAATATAAGGGATGTTTTTGTTCAGGAAAAAGAAATCGAAGCTTCCTGTCGTGTACACGCGGCAGGAACATTGCATATCGCGCAAGAATATAGATTCCGACGCGTTGCGTGTGCTTTATCATTTGTCCGGGCTGGGCTACACGGCCTATCTGGTCGGCGGGGGCGTGCGCGATTTGCTGATGGGGCGCACGCCGAAGGATTTCGACGTGGGCACGTCGGCGAAGCCCAACGAGGTCAAACGCGCGTTCCGGAACTGCTTTCTGATCGGCCGGCGTTTTCGCCTGGCGCACGTGCGGTACGGCGACAAGGTGATCGAGACGGCGACGTTCCGCCGCGAATCGCAGACGGTAGGCGAGATTCTGGAACATGCCGCGGAGGGGCCGCTGGAGGACAACACCTTCGGCACGCCCGAGACGGACGCCCACCGCCGCGATTTCACGGTCAACGGGCTGTTCTACAACATCCGCGATTTCAGCGTCATCGACTGGGTGGGCGGGATGGACGATCTCAAGAAGAAGATCATCCGCGCGATAGGCGACCCGAACATCCGCTTCCAGGAAGATCCGGTGCGCATGATGCGGGCGATCAAGTTCTCGTCGCGTCTCGGGTTCAAGATCGAGAAGAAGACCTGGGCGGCCGTCAAGCGGCACCATGCCTGCATTTTGACGGCCGCCGTGCCGCGCGTCTGCGAGGAAGTGTTCCGCCTTTTCACCTACGGGCATTCGGAGGAAGCGTTTCGCCTCATGTGGGAAAGCGGCATGCTGGGCGACATCCTGCCGACGGTCGCGCAGTACGTGGCGCGGACGGGCGGCGCGAAAAGCCCGCTGTGGGCGCATCTGGCGGCGCTGGACAAGTACGAAACCATGATGCGCGCGCGGCAATTGGAGGCCTCCAACGCCTTGCGCATCGCCATCCTCTGCACGGGACTGTGCCGGGAGAACGGCAAAGAAGGCGCCGCGCGCACGGTCGTCAAGGGCATTCTGGACGCCATCAAGATTCCGAAGACGGTATATTTCGCCGCGGTCGGTATCCTGGAAAGCACGAAACGCCTCTCCGTGCCGCCGGCGCGCGGGAAGAGCCGGTTCGTCCACAACCGCGATTTCCTGGACGCGCTCGACTACAATCGCATATTGGCGCGTGCCGAGGGGCGCAGCGAAACGGTTTTGAACCAGTGGTCCGATCTCTACGATCGCACAATAGAAAAGGAAGAAAACGAATGAAGAAGTCCATCCCTGTTGAATTCATCCCCCTGATCGACTGGTGGGAGAAAGAGGGCAAGTCGACCGTTCTTTGGGCGGCGGTCCTGCTCGTGCTCGCGGGCGGGTATTTCGCGTATGCGCACCTGCGCACGTCGCGCAAAGCGGCCGCCTCCGAGGCGTTGCTGTCGGCGGCCACGGCGGAAGAGCTGCAGGAGGCGGTCGACGCCTACGGCGGTTCCGCCGCGGGTCCGGCTCTGCGGATGCGCCTGGCGTCCGCGCTCTACAACAAGGGCGAATTCGCGCAGGCTCTCGCCGCGTACGAGGAGCTCGCGGGCAATCCGCCGGAGGGCTTCGCGGACGTGCCCGCCGTCGGTCGAGCACAGTGCCTGGAGGCGCTCGGCCGGACGGACGAGGCCTGTGCGGCCTACAAGGCGTTCGCGGAAGCGAAACCGAAGAGTTTCCTCGCGTTGACGGCGCGGCTGGGCGTCGCGCGCTGTCTGGCGGCGAAGGGAGACAAGGCGCAGGCGTTGGCGCTTCTGGATGCGCTGGACAAGGAATTCGTCGCGGATGCGGCGGTCCAGTCGCAGATCGCGGATGCGCGCGACCTCGTCAAGCGGCCGGTGCGGGCGTTCGACGTGAAGAAGGACGCCGCCGCGACGGAGGCGCTCAAGGCCCTGGCGCCCGTGAAAAAGTAGGCATGCCGGCATGACGGTTGTCCGCGAACCGCTCTGGGACGAATCGCCCCGCACCTTCGGGCAAGGCTTCGTCCAGAGATTTGTGGAAGTCCCGGCGCGGCTTGGCTGGGCTTTCCGTATTTTATGCGGCGCGTTCGCGAATTTTCCGCATGTCGTCTGCCGTGCGCGGGGACGGGCCGATCTCGTGCGTCAGCTTTACGTGACGGGCATCCAGGTTCTGCCGGTGATCAGCGTCGTTTCCCTCTTCACGGGCATGATTCTCGCTCTTCAGATCGGGCTTGAGCTGCGGCGGTTCAACCAGGAGATCTATCTGGGGGCGGCCGTCATGCTTTCGCTCATCCGCGAGATGGCGCCCTTCAGCTGCGGCATGTGCCTTGCGGCGTGCGTCGGCTCGGCGATCGCCGCGGAGCTCGGCACGATGAAGACGAACGACGAAATCGCCGCGCTGGAAATCATGTCCATTCCGCCTGTGCGGTTTCTGGCCGCGCCGCGGCTGCTGGCGCTCGTCGTGATGGCGCCCTTGCTGGCGTTCTACTGCTGCGCCCTGGGTACGATGGGCGGCGGGCTCGTCGGCGTCACGCAATTGGGCGTGGACTTCCGGCAATACATGGCGAGCGCGCTCTCGATTGCGGAAGTTAAGGATTTGTTTGTGGGGCTTATGAAGGCGCTCGTGTTCGGCGTCGTCATCGGCGGCATTTCATGCGTGGAGGGCTTTTCGGCCGCATGCGGCGCAACGGGGGTCGGACGCTCGACGCAACGCAGCGTGATCTGGTCGTTTCTGCTCATTCTCATGTTCGGCTACATGATAACACGCGTCTTCTATCGCTGAAAGAGGATTCCATGCCGTTAGTCGCCTTTGAGAACGTCGTAAAGAAATTCAATGGCACGACCGTTTTGGACGGATTGTCCTTTTCCGTCTCGGCAGGCGAAATTTTCTGCATCGTGGGTCCGTCGGGCACGGGAAAGTCCGTCACCCTGAAGCATATCGTGCGGCTTTTGACGCCGACTTCCGGGCGCATTCTGCTCGATGGCGTGGATGTCGCGGCAAGCTCGGGCGCGGAACTCATGCGCATTCGCGGCCGGATCGGGTATCTTTTCCAGAGCGGCGCGCTTTTGGCGTGGATGACAGTCCAGGACAATGTGGCGTTGCCCCTGCGGGAGACGACGCATCTTTCGGAAGAAGAGATTTCGCGCCGTACGCAAGAGGCTCTTGCGGCGGTCGGTCTTGCGGATGCCGCGACGAAATATCCGTCCGAAATCTCCGGGGGCATGCAGAAGCGGGCGGGGCTGGCGCGGGCGATCGTGCGCAAGGCGGATATCGTTCTTTACGATGAACCGACGAGCGGTCTCGACCCCGTAACGGCGGCGACGATCAATGAACTCATCGTCAAGCTCAATAAAACGCGGTCGATCACATCCATTGTCGTGACGCACGACCTGGCGGCGGCGTTGGCGCTCGCGGACCATATCATGCTATTGGACAAGGGACACGCCGTCGTCTGCGCGAAGCCGGAGGAATTCGCGCGGTCAACGGTTCCGGAAGTGCAGGCGTTTCTGGCCGCGGCGAAAGGAAAATGGTCATGAATTCATACAGAAAAGATACATTTGCCGAGATTATCGTCGGCTTCTTCATGCTGGCCGTCTTGGCGGTTCTGGTCTATTTCACCATCGTCATTTCGGGTGTAGACGTTTTGCGTGGGCGCAGCAGGACGACGGCACGGATCGTCTTCACGGATGTCGGCGGCCTCAAAGAGAGCGATTCCGTGATGTACCGCGGCACAAAAGTGGGCGCGGTGGAGGAAATCGCGCTCACGCCCAGCAATCTGGTGGTTACGGTCGAAATCGACCAAAGCGTGGTTTTGCGCGAAGGGTACGGGGCTTCCATCCACAATCTCTCCATGCTCGGCGGCAACTATTTGCTGCTTGAGGAGGGCAAAGGGCGCCCGCTGCCCTTGTCGACAACGCGTTTCGAGGGCACGAAGCCCAGCGATTGGATGAAAGACGTCTCCGAAATCGCGCGCAATTTGAATGCTGCGGTCGCTGGAGATGAATTGCGCACGATCATCACGAATTTGGCCGAGGCGTCGGTTTCGGTGCGTGCGATCGCCGGCCGCCTTGAGCGGGGGGAGGGCGCGCTCGGCAAATTGATGTCGTCCGACACGACCGTCTACGACAACCTGAAGGAAACGCTGGACAACGCGAAGGCCACGCTCGCCAATGCGCGCGAAGTGTCCGAGCGGTTAAAGGAAGGGAAGGGCGTCCTGGGGCGGCTTCTCGCGGAGGACGATCCGCTCGCGAAAGAACTGGACGCTTCCATCGCCGCGTTCCGCAAGGCGTGCGAGTCGTTCGACGCGAAAGAGACGTTCGCCAAGGCGAACAAGTTGATGGATACGCTGAATACGGTCGCGGAGAGATTGAAAACCGGTGAGGGCACGCTCGGAAGGCTCATGTCCGATTCGGAGTTGTACGATGAAGTCAACGGTCTGGTCAAAGATATCCGCCAGGTTATAGACAATTACCGCGACACGACACCCATCTCGACCTTTGGGTCTTTGGTGACGGGCGCTCTTTAACCGGAGCGGCGAAGGGAAGATTCAACAATGACTTACCAATATTACTATCAGACCAGCAAGAACGAGAATCGCGCGGGGACGATAAAGGCCCGCAGCCGCGCGGACGCCTACGCGCTTTTGCGCAAACAGGGCATACGCCCCTATCGTGTGGCGGGGGACGACCCCGTCCGGTGGCAGCCGTGGGCCGCCGGAGCCGCCATATTGATTCTGGTCTGTGCCACCATCGGGGCGCTTGTCTATGCCGGGACGCGTCCGCGCGTGACATCCGTCCCGCAGGGCATGCGGACGCAACTTGCAGGGGATACGGCCTTCATCGCCCAAGGCGTTGCGGAAGGCTGGGCAGGCGTGTTTTCAAACCGTCTGGACAATGCTCTCGCCCTATACGCCCAGCCGGGCTGGAACGTCATCCCTCCCGACGTCTCCGGGTTGGCGGCGACGGAGGAAGATCTGCGCGAGCCCATCGAGTTTGCGGTTGCGCCGCGGGCGGAACTGGAGCAATTGCGCGGCATTGTCAAGGCCATGCGGGCGGATTTGGCGGAGTATATCCGTGAAGGCGGGACAATTGCGGATTACTTTCGCGTTTTGGACGAGCGCCAGGACCGCGAACGGTCGTTGGGCGAGAAGGCGCGCGAAACTTATCTGCGCACCCCGGAAGCGCAACGTGCGCGGATGCGGCGCGATCTCAATGTGCGTCTGAAAGGCATGGGGCTTGCCCCTCTCCCGCAGGAGTTGCCGTGAATCCGTATGCCGCGAGAAGAGGCGCAGACAGCGTAAAATGCAGATTCGCGCCCAATGGTGCAAAACAGTCCTGATTTTGCTATAATATCAAGCAGCTCGAGTTCAGTTCAAGAATTTTGCAGAAAGTCAAGGAGCCATATATGAAAATTGCCATAGCATCCGATCATGGTGGTGTAGAATTGAAAAGCAAGCTTGCAGCCGGGCTTGCGTCCGTAGCGACGGTCGTAGACAGGGGGCCGTCGGACAAGACCAGTTGCGACTATCCCGATTATGCGGACGTCGTCGCGCTCGATGTGGCGGGCGGAGAGGTCGATTTCGGCATTCTTGTCTGCCGCTCGGGCATAGGCATGAGCATGGCGGCCAATCGCTTCCAGAACGTGCGCGCGGCGGTCTGTTCGACGGTGGAGGCGGCAATCACGACGCGCCAGCACAATGGCGCGAACGTCCTGTGCCTGGGGGCGGATACGGTTTCTGACGGCTACGCGCTCGAAATGGCGAAAGCGTTCATTTCCACGCCCGTGGATATGAGCGAGCGCCATGTGCGCCGCCGTGCGAAGCTGGAGCGCGCAATGCGCCTTTCGGATGCCTCGGGACTGTTGCACGACGATCCGGAGGTGTTCGCCGCCATTCGTGCCCAGACAGAGCAGGAAGATACGGAGATCAACCTTATCGCGTCCGAGAACACGTCTTCGCGCGCCTGTCGCGAGGCGGCCGGATCGGTTCTGATGAACAAGTATGCGGAGGGGTATCCGGGCAAGCGGTGGTATTCGGGATGTCTGCCCGTCGACCGCGCCGAGGAACTCGCGCGCAAGCGGGCATGCGAACTTTTCGGCGCCGAGCATGCCAATGTGCAACCGCACTGCGGCAGTGCGGCCAATATGGCGGTTTATTTTGCGACCATCAAGCCGGGCGACACGATCATGTCGCTTTCGCTGGACCAGGGCGGGCATCTTTCGCATGGTTCGCCCGTCAATTTCTCCGGCAAGATCTACACGATCGTTCCCTATTCGGTCGACCGCATGACCGAGCGTCTGGACTATGACGCCCTGGAGAAACTGGCCCTGGAAGTGCGCCCGAAGATTCTGCTTTCGGGAGCCTCGGCCTATCCGCGCGCAATCGACTTCAAGCGTATTCGCGAGATTTGCGACAAGGTGGGGTGCATTATGATGGTGGACATGGCACACATTGCGGGTCTGGTCGCCGGCGGGGCGCACGAGAGCCCGGTGCCGTATGCGGACTTCGTGACCAGTACGACACACAAAACGCTGGGCGGCCCGCGCGGGGGGCTTGTTTTGTGCAAAGAAAAGTGGGCGAAAGCGCTCGATTCGGCCGTTTTCCCGGGCATGCAAGGCGGGCCGCTGGAGAATATCATCGCGGCGAAGGCGGTATGTTTCCGCGAATGGATGATGCCGGCGAAAAAGGGCTATGCCCGGCAAGTCGTCAGAAATTGCCAAGTGTTGTGCAAAACAGTCCAGGATCGCGGCTATCGCATTGTCTCTGGAGGCACCGACAACCATCTTTTCCTCGTGGACGTCAAAACGTCAAAGGGCATTACGGGCAAGGAAGCCGCCGCGGCGCTGGACGCCGCGGGCATCGTGGTCAACAAGAACGCCATCCCTTATGATACCGAATCCCCCTTCCGCACGTCCGGCGTGCGTGTCGGTACGGCTTCCGTCACGACGCGCGGCATGAAAGAAGCGGAAATGATCAAAATCGGCACGTGGATTGCGGATGTGCTCGACAATATCGCCGATGCGGGCGTTCAGGCCCGTGTAAAGCGCGAGGCCAAGGCGCTGGCGCTCCGGTTCCCGGTTCCCTGATTATGGAAGATCTGGCTCGATCCACGCCCGTGGGGACGCCGCGAGTTGCCGTAGTCGGCATCGTCGGACGGACAAACGCCGGGAAGTCCACGCTGGTCAACCGGCTGGTCGGCGAGAAAATATCCATTGTCTCGCCGGTGGAGCAAACGACCCGCAACACCGTGCGCGGCATTGTGGCGGATCCGCGCGGTCAGCTTGTTTTGCTGGACACCCCCGGCCTGCATAAGGCCGAGGGGCGCCTTGGCACCCTGCTGAATCGCATGGCGCGCAGCAGCGCCGCGGGTGTAGATGTTCTCTGCGTCGTATTCGATGCCTCGCAAGAACCCCAAATGGAAGACGTGGGCTGGATGAAGCGCGTCGCCAAAGAAAGACCGCCGAAAGTCGTTTTCGCGCTGAACAAGGCGGACAAAAAGCCGTTCTTTGAGACGATGTACCGCGAAGCGTGGGAGGAAGTCTTGCGCGAGACGCCCGCGGAAAATGCGGACGGTCCGGCGACGATCCCCCTCGAACCTTGCTGGACGAAGGCAATAGCAACGACGGAAGGTGGCGAAAAAGCGGTACTGGAAGCTCTTTTTGCATATGCGGAACCGGGCGAATCTCTGTTCCCGGAAGATATCGTCACGGATTATCCACGGCGTTTGACGATAGCGGACGTCATCCGCGAAAAGTTTCTTGCGCGGCTGCATCAAGAGATACCGCATGAATTGGGCGTGTGCGTGAAAACGATCCACGAGCAGGAAGACCGTTGGGATGTCAAGGTGGACGTGCTTGTCAATCGTGCATCGCAAAAACCGATTGTCATAGGACGTGGCGCGGAGATTCTCAAAAACGTGCGGAAATCGGCCGAACGAGAACTTCGTGAAATATTTGGCCTGAAAGTCGCCCTTGGGATGTGGGTGCGCGTCGAGCCGAAATGGATGGAGAATTCGCGGCTTTTGGCTGAAATGGGCTATTTGGGAGGAGAAATCTAAGACGTGCGCGCTCTTCTTTTGACAGGCATGGTGCTGTTCGCGGGGATATGTTTCGCGGATGGCGACTTCATTTCCCGGGCGGCGCTTCGCGATGGGCTTTGGGGGATTGCCCGTTTGCACGCATCCGAATTGCCGGAGGAAGAAGGGCGGCTTGTCACGCTGGAGAGTTATGCGCGCGAGGCGAAATGGAAAGAAATCCTTTCTTCCTTGGATTCTTGGGGCGCGATGGAGAATCCCGCTTTTGCCGGTTATCGCGCTTATGCCCTTGTGCAACTCGGCAATGTGGCGGAAGCTGTCCGTCTGTTGGGCGCGACGTCCACGACGAATGTGGTCGAAGCGCGTCGTTTGTGCGCGTTGCAAGCCGTGCTTTTGCTTGAGCAGGGGCAGGCGGCCCGTGCTTTGCAGCTCGTCGACAAGTCCCTGCTCGAACAAGGCGATCCCGAGGAGCGCCTTGTCGCCGCGGACGTGGCCCGTGCGAACGGCGAAACCAATCGTGCGGGCGCCATTTGGCGGGAGGTTGCGCGAATGCCCGCGGCAGGCGAGAAATTGCGGGCGAATGCGGCGTTGCTGTCGGACGACTTTGCGTTGATGACCAATCTTTTGCCCCAAATCAGAAACGAGACGGACCATGGTCGCCTGGCTTTGCGCATTGCTTTGCATAATTTGTCCGACACAAACCAGTGGACGGATTCCGTGCTCATAATACGCGACGCGGCGCATCGCCAGCCCGATCGCCCCGATGTGCAACCCGCCTATCTGGCCTATGCGCGCACGGCGCTTCTGGCGGGCCGCGACGACGAGGCTGCGGGGGCCTATCGCGATGCACTGGAAATATGGCCCGCGCTTGCACGCGACACGACGGTCCAGGAGGAGCGCGGCTGGGCCTGCCGGCGCCTGGGCCGCATAGACGAGGCGCTTGATGCGTTTCGTGCGGCGGAGGATGCGACCACGAACGACCTGCAGCACGCCAAAATCGCCTTGATACAAGGCGACACCCTGGCGGAGGCGGGGCGTGTGGATGAAGCGATGGCCTGCTATCGGGTTGTCATGTCCAAATATCCCGGCACGCCGGCCGGCAAGAAGCTGGCGAGACTCGTCAAATGCAAGGAGATGGAAGTGAAAGGCCGCGAACTTTATCGCACATTCCAATTCGACGAGGCGCGCCGCGTGTTCGCGGAACTCGCGAAAGAGGACCCTGCGCGTGCGGACAAGATGGCCTATCTGGACGTCCTGTGCCTTTACGGCCTCAATCGGGACGCCGAGGCCGTCGCCAAGGCGCAAACCCTGTCCGCGCGCGCAGCCGACCCCGTCGCGCGCACGAAGGCGCTTCACTGGCTTGCGAAATTCGCCTACAGCCAATCCCGCTGGAAGGAGGCCTCCGCACGCTTTGAGGCGTATGCGGACAGTTCGCCCCGGGCCGCCGACGCACCTGCGGCGCTCGTTTGGGCGGCGCGCGCCGCCTATGCGGACGGTGCGTTCGAACGGGCCGTGGAGCTGAGCACGCGGCGCTTGCGAGAATGGCCAAAGGCCCCCGGCCGTGCCGGAGCCTATTTGGTGCAAGGCGAGGCGTTGATAGCCTTGTCGCGCTTCGCGGAAGCCGTTCTTGTCCTGGAACGCGCCTCGGAGGCCGCGGCGGATTCGCCGGCTGACCGTTTGACGGCGCGCATGCTCAAGGCTGATGCTTTGTTCGCGATGGGGGCGGACAATCCGGTGCGTTACGAGGAAGCGCTTCTGGCCTATCATATGGTTGGGCACGGCGAGGTGCTTACGCCTTCCCGCCGGCTCGTCATCGCCTACAAGGTGGCGCGCACGCTCGAGAAACTGGGCCGGCTGGAAGGCGCCTTGGACGAGTACTACGCGAACGTGGTGCTGGCCTACCGGACAGGCCGGCTCGCAGGCGTGATTTTCGACGATGATGCGCGCGCCGTGTTCGTGAAGGCGGCTTTTCGCCTTGCGAACGAGTACGAGCGCCGCGGTCTCAAAATGCAAGCCGAGCGCATTCTGGAACTTGTCGCGGCCAGCGACGTGCCGGCGGCTGCAGAGGCCGAGCGTCGCATCGACCGTCTGCAGACAGGAGGGTTCTTCCCATGATGACTTTCGACAACCCCGTCTATTGGGTCTTGATCGCGCTCGCGGCCGTCGCGGTCGTGGTGTTCTTCGAGCGTTTCTTTGAATTGCGCCGCGCCCAGATAGATTGGCAGGATTTCACGAAGGGCGTCTTTAACGTGCTCGACGGCGGCAATGAAAACGAAGCCTTGAGCATTTGCGAGGATACGCCCGTTCCCGTCGCCTCGATCATGGCTTGCGCCATCCGTCGCCGCACGGCGCCCGTGCATATTCTGCGCGAAGCGGTCGACGCGCAGGGCCGCGCCATCGTGAATCGTCTCTACCGCCGCCTGACGACGCTCGCGCTTATCGGGCGCATCGCGCCGCTGGTCGGTTTGCTGGGGACCATTCTGGGCTTTGTGCGGGCGTTGACGCTGCTGAACGGCGCCGAGCTGGTCGCGCGCGTGGACGTGCTGCATGCGGCCGTGCCCGCATTCTTCTCGGCGGCCCTGGGCCTCGCCGTCATGATTCCCGTGATAATCATGCACGCCTGCCTTAAATTGCGTGTGGACCGCATTGTGTTCAATCTCGAGGCGGCCGCGACGTCCATCGTGGGCTATTTCGCCGCGAAAGCCGCGCATGCGAAAGGTTCCGGGGAATGAGCTGGGACCACTGGCGGACGGCGCGCGCATACGCGCGCACGGGCGGCAAACCGGGCGCTTGGGAACCTTTTGCCGAAGCGGCGCCCTATCTCGCGACAGGGCTTCTCTTCCTGCTCCTGTATCTGCTGTCGGACGCAACGACGTCCGCCAAGGGCGTCCTCTTCGATTTGCCTTCGGCGGAGGCGGTGGACAGCGCGCGCATTTCGCTCGCCGCGCTCGTGCTCCCGACCGCGCGCGAGACGCTGGTCTTTTTCGACGATGCGCGCTATGTGATGGAGGATGAGTCTTCCATGGATGCGCTGGCGGCCCAGCTTTCGGACCGCGCGGCGGCGGCCGAAACGCCCGCATTGCTCGTGTTGGCGGACAAACGCGTGAAAAGCGGCGATCTGATGCGCCTCGCCGAGCTGGCGCGGCGGAGCGGAGTGAAGAAGATCTTCTTCTCGACGAAGAACGACGCGCTTGACCGGGAGATGGAATGAGCCGGCCCGTCTGCAGACCCGCGCGCAGCCTGCGCAGCGAGATTCTGGCCTTGCTGCTGGCGTCGGCCGTCCCGGGCGCCGTGTTCCTGCTCGTGTATCTCTCGGTCCGTTCCCTGCCGCGGAGCTTGAATCCCTGGCCCGCGGAGCGGGAGCCGTTCGGCTCGCTCATCTGCTTGAAGCCCGAACAGGAGCGTGCGGCGCTGCGCGCGATCCGTTCGGCATGGCGGCCCAGTCTGGCGGAGGTGCGCGCCCACGCGGTCGATCTCTCCGTCCTGGATCTGCCCGAAAGCCGGCCGGAAAGCGTTCTGGCCTTGCGCGACTGCGTGCAGAACGCGCCGCAGCCGCCCGCTTGCCGCCTGCCGCGTCCCCTGCCGCTCTCGCTGGCCGCGCCCCCTCCGCGCAGGATTGGACCGCAGCCACAGGCCGACGAATTGCGCGCGGGGCCGTTTGCGCGCGCGGAATTGCTTAAAACTGATGATTGAAAGGATTCGTGAAATGATGACAGAAGCCGATGTGTTGGAGGCGTTCAAATCGACTGGAGCCTTGCTGGAAGGCCACTTTGAACTGCGCTCGAAACTCCATTCAAACCGCTACTTCCAATGCGCGAACGTCTTGCGCTATCCGCGAATCGCGGCAAAACTTTGCGACGCGGTGGTGGAAAAGATGCGCGCCGGCTGCGATTTGGGCCGTGTCGACGGCGTGATATCCCCCGCGGTCGGCGGCATTCTCGTCGGGCACGAGGTGGCGCGCGCGCTCGACACGAAGTGCGTGTTCGCCGAGAAGGTGCCGGGCGAGGGCGTGGACGCCACGGGCAAGCCGAACACCGTCCTCGCGATGCGCCGCTTTGCCCTCAAGCCGGGCGAGCGCTATGTCGTCGCTGAAGACGTCGTGACGAAGGGCGGCCGCGTGCAGGAGACGATCGACCTTGTCAGAAAAGCGGGATGCGAAGTCGCCGCGGTCGTCCTGCTCGTCGACCGGTCGGGCGGGAAGGCCGCGTTCGGACAGATCCCCATGTTCTCGTTGATGCGCATGACGCCCGAGACGTGGACGGCGCAGGAATGTCCGCTTTGCAAGGCGGGGAGCCGCCCCGTCCACCCCGGCTCGTGAAAAGGAGACAGCATGTTCAATACAGTTGAAGAGTGCCTGGAAGCTTTGCGGCGCGGCGAAATCGTGCTCGTGACGGACGCCGAAGACCGCGAAAACGAAGGCGACTGCATTTGCGCGGCCGAGTTCGCCACGACGGCGAACGTGAACTTCATGGCGACCTGCGCCAAGGGGTTGATCTGCATGCCCATGTCGGGCGCGCTCTGCGATGCGCTGGACCTGCCGCAGATGGTGAGCGAGAACACGGACAACCACCATACCGCTTTTACGGTTTCGATCGATGCCGTGTCGACCACGACGGGCATCTCCGCCGCGGAACGCTCGATGACGGCGCTTGCCGTCGTGGCGCCGGGCGCGAAGCCGGGCGATTTCCGCCGTCCGGGGCACATGTTCCCGCTTCGCGCGCGCGAGGGCGGCGTCCTGAAGCGCGCGGGCCATACCGAAGCGACGGTCGATCTCATGCGCCTGGCGGGCCTGAAGGAAGCGGGGCTTTGCTGCGAGATCATGCGCGACGACGGGACGATGGCGCGTCTTCCGGACAACATCGAATTCGCCCGCAAGCATGGGCTCAAGATATTGCGCATCGCCGACTTGATCGCCTATCGCCGGCGCTGCGACAAGCTGGTCGAGGCGGTCGAAGAAGTGGACCTGCCCACCTGTTACGGGCACTTCCGCCTCAAGATGTACCGCAGCCGCCTGACGGGGCTCGAGCATCTCGCGATCGTCAAAGGCGACCTTTCGGGCGACGCGCCTGTCCTGACGCGCGTGCACTCCGAATGCTTTACGGGCGACGTGCTCGGCTCCGAACGGTGCGATTGCGGCCCCCAGCTCCATACGGCGCTGCGGATGATCGAGAAGGAAGGGCGCGGCGTCGTCGTCTACATGCGCCAGGAGGGCCGCGGCATCGGGCTCGCCAACAAGCTCCACGCCTACCGCAAGCAGGAGGAAGGCCTGGACACCGTCGAGGCGAACGTCGCCCTCGGCTTCGCCCCCGACTTGCGCGACTACGGCGAAGGCGCGCAGATTCTGGCGGATCTCGGCGCCCGGAAACTGCGTCTCATGACGAACAATCCCTGCAAGGTCGTCGGCCTTGATGGTTATGGACTCGAAATCGTCGAACGCGTGCCGATTGTGATCGCGCCGACGGACTACGACAAGCGCTATCTCGACACGAAGCGCGAAAAAATGGGGCATATTCTATGAAGATCGCAATTATCGGAGACGGCGGCTGGGGAACCGCCAATGCGCTTTTGCTTGCCGGCTACGGGCACACGGTCACGCTTTGGGGCGCTTTCCCCGAATACATCGAGGAGATGCGCCGCACGCGGCGGAACGACAAGTTCCTGAAGGGCGTCGCGCTGCCGGAGTCGCTTCTCCTGACGAGCGACCGCGCCGCGGCCGTTTCCGGCGCCGACGTCGTCGTGCTCGCGCCGCCTTCCAAGTATTTCGCCCCGGTCATGGAAGGGTTCAAAGGCCTCGTGACAAACGGCCAGCTCGTGGTTTCGCTGACAAAGGGACTTTGCGAAAAGACCAACAAGCGCATGACCCAGCTCGCCCAGGAGATTCTGGGCCTCGCGAATGTCGTCGCGCTCGCCGGGCCCACCCACGCCGAGGAAGTCGCGCGCGGCATACCTACCGCGATCGTCGCGGCGTGCGCGGACGAGGCGGCCGCCAAACGCGTGCAGAAAATCTGGTCCGGTCCCACGTTCCGCGTCTACACCTCCCGCGACCCCGTCGGCGTGGAAATCGGCGGCGCGGTGAAAAACGTGCTCGCCATCGCCGTCGGCTGTTCGGACGGCATGGGTTTCGGCGACAACACGCGCGCGGCGCTGATTACGCGGGGACTGGCCGAGATGAAACGCTTCGTCGTGGCCTACGGGGGCACCCCCGAGACCGTGAGCGGGCTGGCCGGCGTGGGGGACCTGATTGTGACATGCACCTCGGTGCATTCCCGCAACCACTCCGTCGGCGAGCGCCTCGGTCGCGGCGAGAAGATCGACGCCATCCTCGGCTCCATGCAGATGGTGGCCGAAGGCGTCTGGAACGCCAAGGTCGTCCACGACCTCGCGGCGAAACTGGGCGTCGAGATGCCGATCTGCAATCTCGTCTATGCGCTCTGCTACGAGAACTACAACGCGGCGGACGCCGTCGCGGCCATGATGAACCGCGACCTCAAAAGCGAGTAAGCCCATGACGATGCTGCCGTTCGGCTGGACGCTCGCCTTCGTGTTCGCCTTCGGGGCGGTCGTCGCGAGTTTTCTCAATGTCGTGATTGCCCGCGTGCCGCGGGGCGAGTCGATCGTCTCCCCGCCGTCGCACTGCCCCAAATGCGGCGCCGCCATCCCGTGGTACCTCAACATCCCCGTCCTCTCGTGGCTCGCGCTGCGCGGCAAATGCGCCGCGTGCCGCCGACCCATCTCCTGGCGCTATCCCCTCGTCGAACTCCTGGGCGGACTCCTCTTCGCCGCGGCTTATTGGCGCTTCGGCGTTTTCGCGCCGCTCGCGTGGATTTGGATCGCCCTGATGATCGCCGGAAGTTTCATCGATTTCGACCACAAGCTCCTGCCCGACTTCGTCACGGTCGGCGGCATGGTCTACGGCGTGGGGCTCGGTCTCGCGGGGACGCTGCTTCGCTTCTGGGGCGTGGATTTGCCCGCGACGCCCCTCATCCCCTCGCTGCCGGCGTCCTTGGGCGGGCTCGCCTTCGGCTTCGGCCTGCTCGCGCTGGTCCGCTGGCTCGGCGGCAAAGCCTTCAAGCGCGAGGCCATGGGCATGGGCGACGTCTTCCTCATGGGCGCGGTGGGCGCGCTTTTCGGTCCGCTCGCCGTCCTGATCGTCCTCATGCTCTCCGCCTTGCTGGGATCCCTCGTCGGCGTCGGGCTCATCCTCGCGGCGAAGGCCCGTCTCGGGAAGTTCGTGGAGATTCCCTACGGACCCTACATCTGCCTCGCGTGCCTCGTCTGGATGTTCTGGGGCCCGGCGCTGTGGCGGGCCTACCTGCGCCTATTGGGCCTTTGAGACTTTCGCGGGCAGGAGCCGGTTGAGCGCCTCGTTCAGCCGGAACGGCAGGATCGACAGAAACCACGTCGCCAGCCGCATCGGCCACGGGAACGCGATAAGCCCCACGTCCCTGTCCGCCCGGCGCAGGATGATGTCCGCGGCTTTGTCCGCCTCCATGAAAAACGGCATGGGACACGTGTTCCGGTCCGTGATGCGCGAACGCACAAACCCCGGACAGATCGCGGAAACGCGGATGCCTTCCCGCCGGCAGTGTCCGCGCAGGGCGAGCGCCCACGTCTTGACCGCGCTTTTCGACGCCGAATAGCTCGGGCACGCCGCGAGCGGACCGTATCCGGCGATGGAGGCCGTCAGCAGGATTTGCCGCCAGCCGTTGCCGCGCCGCCGGAAGATTTCCAGCGCGGGGAGGACCACGTTGACCATGCCGCCCACGTTCGTCGCGAAGGTCGCGCGCACGTTTCGCGCGGTCTCTTCGCCCGTCGACACGCCGGCGTTGGAAAAGACGCGTTCGAGCGGCGCCTTCTTTTCGCAGGCCTGAAGCCAGGCCGCGACGCCGGCCTCGTCCGTGACGTCGAGAACCGTCCCTTCCGCCTCGGCCCCTAGCGCGCGGCACTTTTGCGACACCGCCTCCAGACGGACACGGTCGCGTCCGCAAAGGAAAAGCCGATCGCCGCGTCTGGCGCAGGCCTGCGCGAGCGCCTCGCCGATGCCCGAACTCGCCCCAGTAATTGCTGTTGTCATAGTTTCTAGAGTATAGCATATCCCGGACGGCGACGCAATCGCCCCGCCCCGCATTTTCTGCACGGTTGATTGCTCCGGGGAGCGACAAAGGCTCCCCTGACGTTTCGCCACTTGCTTCGCGCACCCCGTCCCCAACCCGATGGTAGGGGCCGCAGTCCTCTGCGGCCCGTCGCACCCCGCCCCTACCGTTGGACGGCCCACGGGCCCCCATTCTACATTCTCTACATTTTCTACACGGTTAAACTCTTTTCCACGATCTCCACGTTCTCCACGGCCATTCCCGACAGGCTCCCCATCTCTGCGTTCTCTGCGTCTCTGCGTGAGTTATTCTAC
>ERZ808258.179-NODE-179-length-29667-cov-3.105059_pt1 | contig 29667 bp, 43 predicted proteins | sample MGYA00521280_ERZ808258 | MGnify/ENA primary metagenome ERZ808258 (study PRJEB31516, sample SAMN03275585) | gut metagenome | biome: mammalia-associated habitat; material: feces | host: Papio cynocephalus | place: Kenya | collected 2012-07-19 ...
ACTTCTGAATTAAATTTGGGAGATACCGTTACGGTGGACATATTCAAGGATATTGAATTTGTAGACGTGGTAGGTACTTCGAAAGGACACGGATTCCAAGGTGTAATGAAACGTCATGGTTTCGGTGGTGTTGGTCAGTCTACCCACGGTCAAGATGACCGTGCGCGCAAACCGGGTTCTATCGGTGCATGTTCATATCCGGCAAAAGTATTTAAAGGTATGCGCATGGGTGGCCAAATGGGCGGTGATCGTGTTACAACACAAAATCTGCGCGTGTTAAAAGTAATACCGGAGCATAACCTCATAATAGTGAAAGGCTCCGTAGCTGGTTGTAAAGGTTCAATTGTTTTAATTAAGGAGTAATGGAAGTTAGCGTATTAAATATTAAAGGTGCAGACACCGGTAGAAAGGTTACGTTGAACGATGCAATTTTCGCTATTGAGCCTAATGATCATGCCATTTATTTGGACGTGAAAAGGCATATGGCTGCGAAGCGTCAAGGCACAGCAAAAACCAAGGAAAGAAGCGAATTGAGTGGCTCTACAAGAAAACTCGGCCGTCAAAAAGGCGGTGGTGGTGCCCGTCGAGGTGATATAAATTCGCCATTATTGGTAGGTGGAGCCCGAGTCTTTGGACCAACCCCGCGTGATTATGATTTTAAGTTGAACAAAAAAGTCAAGCTATTAGCGCGTAGATCAGCCTTGTCTTATAAGGCAAAAGAAGGAGCTGTAATTGTAATAGAGGATTTTAATTTTGAAGCACCTAAGACAAAATCATTCGTTGAATTGGTTGAAAACTTGAAAGTGAGTGATAAAAAAGTTCTTTTGGTTTTGCCAAGTGTGGAGAAAAATGTATATTTGTCAGCTCGAAATCTCAAAAGAGCAAAAGTGATGACGGCAAGCCAACTAAATACTTACAGCGTTTTGGATGCGGGTGTTATGGTTGTTACGGAGAGCTCTTTGAGTAGCATTGATGCTATATTAATTAAATAACCGAAAAGATGGGCTATATAATAAAACCGTTGGTTACTGAAAAAATGAACGCACTCACAGATAAGCAGAACAATGTGTTCGGCTTTATAGTGCGTCCTGAAGCAAACAAATTGCAAATTAAGAAAGAAGTAGAGGAACGTTACAATGTTAATGTGAAATCTGTTCATACGCTCCGTTATGCTGGAAAAGCTAAAAGTCGCTACACAAAAAAAGGACTTGTTCGCGGACGCTCTAATGCTTTTAAGAAAGCCATCGTTGCTTTGGGAGAAGGCGAAACTATAGATTTTTATAGCAATATATAATAGAAATGGCAGTACGGAAATTTAGACCCACGACTCCGGGTCAAAGACACAAGATTATTGGTACATTTGAGGAAATTACTGCATCAGTACCAGAAAAATCTCTTGTTTATGGGAAGCATTCCACAGGAGGCCGCAACAACGTTGGTAAACGTACAATGCGTTATATGGGAGGCGGCCACAAGAGAAAATTCCGTTTTATCGATTTTAGAAGAGAGAAAGATGGAGTTCCAGCTGTAGTCAAATCAATCGAGTATGATCCTAATCGCTCCGCTCGTATCGCTTTGCTTTATTATGCAGATGGTGAAAAGCGTTATATAATCGCGCCTAATGGCCTTGAAGTGGGGAGCACATTATTGTCAGGTGCTGACGCTGCCCCAGAGGTTGGGAATTGCTTGCCGTTGCAGAATATCCCCGTAGGTACCGTTGTGCATAATATCGAGCTGCGTCCCGGTCAAGGTGCGCTTTTGGTTCGTTCAGCGGGTAACTTTGCTCAATTGACCTCTCGTGAAGGTCGTTATTGCGTCATAAAATTGCCGTCCGGTGAAACCAGACAAATCCTCAGTGCTTGTAAGGCAACTGTAGGTGTCGTTGGCAATTCAGATCATGCACTTGAAAGCTCCGGTAAGGCCGGACGTTCTCGTTGGCTCGGGCGCCGTCCTCATAATAGAGGTGTTGTAATGAACCCGGTAGATCACCCGATGGGAGGAGGTGAAGGCCGTCAGTCCGGTGGTCATCCACGTTCTCGTACAGGCTTATATGCTAAGGGCTTGAAGACAAGAAGACCAAAGAAGCAGTCTAACAAGTATATCATAGAGAGAAGTAACAAATAAACAAGCTAATTTAGAAGATTATGAGTCGTTCATTAAAAAAAGGTCCTTATATCGCTGTTTCGCTGGAAAAAAAGATTCTGGCTATGAATGAAAGCGGTAAAAAGAACGTCGTAAAGACTTGGGCTCGGGCTTCAATGATTTCTCCGGATTTTGTCGGTCATACGATTGCAGTCCATAATGGTAATAAATTCATACCTGTTTATGTTACTGAAAATATGGTTGGACATAAGTTGGGGGAATTTGCTCCTACAAGAAAGTTCGGTGGCCATGCTGGTAACAGGTAATGGGCATTAATGCGATAATTAAAAGAAAGAAATAAATGGGAAAAAGAAAAAGATTAGCGGCCAAAGAAAGAAAAGAAGCCCAGAAAACCCAGTATTTTGCATCTTTGCAGAATGTCCCCTCTTCACCACGTAAGATGCGCTATGTTGTGGACTTGATTCGTGGAATGGAAGTAGGTCGCGCTTTAGGAACACTGAGATTTTCAAAAAAAGCAGCCTCAGTTCCATTGGAAAAGTTGTTGCGCTCAGCTATAGCAAATTGGGAACAAAAGAATGATAGAAAAGCTGACGAGGGCGAATTATTCGTGACTAAGGCTTATGTTAATGAGGGTGTCACTTTAAAAAGAATGAGACCGGCACCTCAAGGTAGAGGTTATCGAATTCGCAAACGTTCAAATCATGTAACGTTGCATGTGGGTTCTTTAAATGATTAAAGTATAAGTATGGGACAAAAAATTAATCCGATTGCAAACCGGTTAGGCATTATCCGCGGTTGGGATTCTAATTGGTATGGCGGCAAGAATTTTGGCGATACACTTGTTGAAGATAATAAGATTCGTGAATATCTAAATGCTCGTCTTGCAAAAGCTAGTGTTTCCAAAATAGTTATTGAGCGAACGCTTAAACTTGTGACAATTACAATTTGTTCTTCTCGTCCGGGCGTAATTATCGGCAAGGGCGGTCAGGAAGTTGATAAGCTCAAGGAAGAGCTTAAGCAAATAACCGACAAGGATATTCAATTGAATATATTCGAGGTTAGAAAGCCTGAATTGGACGCACAAATTGTTGCTAAAAGTATTGCCCGTCAAATAGAAGGGCTTGTTGCGTACAGAAGAGCTATTAAAATGGCAATTTCAAATACAATGCGCATGGGGGCTGAGGGGATTAAAATACAAATCGCTGGTCGTCTCAATGGGGCTGAAATGGCTCGCAATGAGATGTATAAAGAGGGTAGAACTCCTTTGCATACTTTCCGTGCTGATATTGATTATTGCCAAACAGAGGCTTTGACAAAAGTTGGATTGTTGGGAATTAAAGTTTGGATTTGCCGTGGTGAAATTTATGGCAAGAAGGACTTAATGCCAAATTTTGCACAGCAGAATGATAAGAGTCGTGGATTTGGATCTAATAATCGCGGAAGAGGCGACAGGGACTCTAAGCCACGACGCAGAAGAAACAATAATCGATAAACGAGTTGAAAAATGTTACAACCAAAAAGAACTAAATACAGAAGGCCTCAAAAAGGTCGTAGCAAAGGAAATGCCCAGCGTGGAAATCAGTTGGCATTTGGTAGCTTCGGCATTAAGAGCCTCGAAACAGAATGGCTGAACAGTCGTCAGTTAGAAGCTGCGCGTGTAGCGGTTACAAGGTATATGCAGCGTGAAGGCCAAATTTGGATTCGTGTATTTCCCGATAAACCCATTACCAAAAAACCTGCTGATGTACGTATGGGTAAAGGTAAGGGTGATCCTGTTGGTTTTGTTGTTCCTGTTACGCCTGGTCGTATCCTTTTCGAGGTCGAAGGCGTATCTTACGATGTGGCAAAAGAAGCATTGCGCTTAGCGGCACAAAAGCTTCCTGTTACCACTAAATTTGTGGTTAGACGTGATTACGATAAAAACGCTTAATCTATGAAGATAGCAGAAATTAGACAGATTCCTACGAGTGAATTGCAAGAAAGACTTGCTACTGAAAAGTCAAATTATGAGCAGATGGTGCTTAATCATTCTGTGTCCCCTTTAACTGATTCTTCTAAGATTCAAAATGCACGTCGTGATATTGCACGTATGAAGACGGTGTTACGTCAAAGAGAACTCAATAAATAATTGACTTGTTCCAATGGAAGAAAGAAATTTAAGAAAAACAAGACAGGGTGTTGTAGTAAGCAACAAAATGGATAAAACTGTAGTTGTTGCTGCGATTTTCAAAGAAAAGCACCCGATATATGGTAAATTTGTTTCCAAAACAAAGAAATATCATGCTCATGACGAAAACAACGAATGTAATCCTGGAGATACTGTGCTTCTGATGGAAACTCGTCCTTTGAGCAAGACAAAGAGATGGAGAGTAGTAAAAATAGTTGAAAGAGCTAAGTAATCATGATACAAGCAGAAACAAGATTAACCGTAGCTGACAATAGCGGAGCTCGTGAAGCTCTTTGTATACGCGTTTTAGGTGGGACCAAAAGACGCTATGCCTCTGTAGGTGATATAATAGTTGTGTCAGTAAAGAATGTTATTCCCTCGAGTGATATAAAAAAAGGTGCAGTATCTAAGGCGCTAATCGTGAGGACAAAAAAAGAAATCCGTCGTGCCGATGGTTCTTATATTCGCTTTGATGATAATGCCTGTGTCCTTTTGACTGGAGCTAATGAATTGCGTGGAAGCCGTATTTTCGGTCCTGTTGCTCGCGAATTACGCGCTGTCAACATGAAAGTTGTTTCGTTAGCACCTGAAGTTCTATAATTTATTTTGTTTTAATCAATGAGTAAGTTACATATAAAAAAAGGTGACACAGTTTACGTGAATTCCGGAGAGAATAAGGGCTCAAAAGGCAAAGTCTTGAAGGTATTAGTTGATGAACAACGTGCCATTGTAGAAGGTGTTAATTTGGTTAGTAAAAGTTGCAAGCCTGATGCAAAACATCCGCAAGGCGGAATTATAAAGCAAGAAGCACCTATTCATATTTCTAATTTGAATGTAGTTGATCCTAAAACGGGTAAACCTACTCGCATAGGCCGGAGGTTGAACGATGACGGAGTGCTGGTTCGCTATTCAAAAAAATCAGGAGAGGAGATAAAGTAATGAATAATACTGCAGAACTTAAAAAAGAGTATTCTGAGAGGATAGCACCTACTTTGATGAAGAAGTTTAACTATTCATCTCCTATGCAGATACCCGTGTTGAAAAAGATAGTCATCAATCAAGGACTTGGTGCAGCAACTGCTGACAAAAAAATTGTTGATGTGGCAATTGCAGAACTGAGCGCAATTACAGGCCAGAAGGCTGTAGCTACAGTCTCCCGTAAAGATGTGGCTAATTTTAAGCTCAGAAAAAAGATGCCAATTGGAGCTCGTGTAACTCTTCGCAGAGAGAGAATGTATGAGTTCTTGGAAAAGTTAGTACGAGTAGCTTTGCCGCGTATACGAGACTTTAAGGGAATAGGTGGTAAATTCGATGGACGAGGTAATTATACATTAGGTATTGAGGAACAAATTATTTTTCCAGAAATCAATATTGATTCTATAGAGCGAATTCAAGGTATGAATATAACATTCGTTACTTCAGCGCTAACCGATGAAGAGGGCTTTGAACTTTTGAAAGAATTCGGCTTACCTTTTAAAGAAAACAGAAAATAAGAGATATGGCAAAAGAATCTATGAAGGCTCGGGAAGTTAAAAGGGCCAAGTTGGTTGCTAAGTATGCAGAGAGGCGTGCCGCTCTAAAGGAAATAGTAAACAAGTCAAATGATCCTGCAGAGGCATATGATGCAGCTCGTAAATTGCAGCAAATACCTAAGAATGCAAATCCTATTCGACTTCATAATAGGTGCAAAATAACAGGTCGCCCAAAAGGTTATATACGTCAATTTGGTCTTTCGCGTATCCAATTCCGTGAAATGGCTTCAAGTGGCTTGATTCCTGGCGTAAAAAAGGCAAGTTGGTAATTTTTTTAATATTGTCGGGTTTGCCCGATCAATTAAACATTAATCAATATGACAGATCCAATTTCAGATTATTTGACGCGAGTGCGTAACGCGATACAGGCAAAGCACCGTGTTGTGGAAGTCCCAGCGTCAAATTTAAAAAAGGATATTACGAAAATCCTTTTTGATAAGGGCTATATCTTGAATTTTAAATTCATAGATGATGGCCGTCAAGGAATAATTAAAATTGCATTGAAGTATGATGCAGTTAACAAAACAAGCGCAATAAAGTGCCTGCGGAGAATTTCAACTCCAGGTTTGCGTAAGTATACGGGGTATAAAGACATGCCTAGAGTTATAAATGGCTTAGGAATAGCAATAATTTCTACTTCTAAAGGTGTAATGACAGATAAGGAAGCTGCCGAATTGAAAATAGGCGGTGAAGTTCTGTGTTTTGTTTATTAGTAAAAGGAGGATTACAATAATGTCTAGAATAGGTAAATTGCCAATTAACATTCCTGCGGGTGTTTCTGTTTCACTTCAGGGCAATGTCGTGTCAGTTAAAGGACCGAAGGGTGAGTTGAGCCAGACTGTGCATCCTTCGATTTTAGTTGCGATAAAAGATAATGTCATAACATTTGAAGTTGATGAAAAGAACGATACTGTGAGTGAAAAGCAGAAACATGCGTTTCATGGTCTTTATCGAGCTTTAGTTCATAATATGGTAGTTGGAGTTTCAGAAGGTTACAAAAAGGAACTGGAATTAGTGGGAGTCGGTTATCGTGTTTCTAATGAAGGTAATTTGATAGAGTTCTCTCTTGGTTATACACATCCCATTTTTATTCAATTACCCAAAGAAATTTCAGTCATCACAAAGTCGGAGAGAAATAAGCGTCCATATATTTCGTTGGAATCTTGTGACAAGCAACTTTTAGGATTAGTCTGTGCAAAGATTCGTTCTTTCCGTATGCCGGAGCCATATAAAGGCAAGGGTATCTTATATGTAGGTGAAATTATTCGTCGTAAGTCCGGTAAGACGGCTGCTGCTAAGTAATCTTTAAAGTGTAAGATCATGACTAGTAAATTAGATAGAAGACAAAGGATTAAATATCGTGTTCGCAATAAGATTTCTGGAACAGCAGCGTGTCCTCGTATGAGTGTGTTCAGAAGCAACAAACAGATATATGTTCAAATCATAAATGATGAAGATGGAAAAACCATAGTCTCAGCTTCATCATTAGGTTTGGATAAGATGCCAAAACAAGAACAAGCAGAGAAAGTCGGTGAAATAATTGCTGAAGTTGCATTGAAAGCGGGCATTACTTGTGTTGTTTTTGATAGAAATGGTTATTTGTACCATGGAAGAATACAGGCATTGGCAAACGGTGCACGTAAGGGAGGACTTAAATTTTAATGATTATGGCAAACAGAATAAATGTAAACGCTGAAGAGCTCACAGACAAACTGGTTGCTCTTAATCGTGTAGTTAAAGTAACAAAGGGCGGTAGAACTTTTACTTTTGCTGCTATTGTCGTTGTAGGTGATGGCAATGGTGTCATTGGTTATGGCTTAGGAAAGGCTGGAGAAGTCTCTGCAGCTATTGCCAAAGGCGTAGAAATGGCAAAAAAGAATTTAGTAAAAGTGTCCTTGTTGAGAGGAACTATTCCTCACGAGCAAAATGCAAAATTTGGTGGTGCAGAGGTGCTACTGCGTCCTGCTGCTCCTGGTACAGGGCTGGTTGCTGGTGGTGCAATGCGTGCTGTGTTGGAGAGCGTGGGGGTAAAAGACGTCTTGGCAAAGTCGAAAGGCTCTTCTAATCCTCACAATTTGGTTAAAGCAACAGTCGCCGCATTATTAATGTTGCGTGATGCAAAAATGGTGGCTGAGAATCGAAATGTTAGTCTGGAAAAAGTTTTTAGAGGTTAGATTATGGCAGTTGTAAAGATAAAACAAATTAAGAGCCGCATAGGTGCTCCTAAGACACAGTGTTTAACTCTTAATGCCTTAGGACTGAGAAAACTCAATCAAGTTGTTGAGCATGAAGATTCTCCTTCATTGCGTGGCATGATAAAGAAAGTTCATCATTTAGTGACTATCGTCGAATAATCTAAATCGAATTATAATGAAATTGCATAACTTACAACCTGCTGTTGGTTCAACGCATGCACGACGTAGAATAGGCCGTGGTACCGGTTCTGGTTTGGGCGGAACTTCAACCCGTGGACATAAGGGCGCAAAGTCGCGTTCGGGTTACAAAAAGAAAATTGGATTTGAAGGAGGACAGATGCCATTGCAGCGTCGAGTTCCGAAATCAGGTTTCAAGAATATAAATCGTGTCGAATATAAAGCAATAAATCTTGGATTGCTTCAGACCTTGGCTGAAACAAAGAATTTGACGACAATAACAATAGATACTCTCGTAGAAGCTGGTTTTATTTCCAAGAAGCATATAGTTAAAATTTTAGGCGAAGGAAAGCTTTCAGCTAAATTAGATGTATCTGCAAATGCCTTTTCTAAATCAGCGAAAGAAGCTATTACTGCGTTAGGTGGCACTGTAACAATACTTTAAGATGAAAAAGTTCATTGAAACCTTAAAGAATATTTGGAGAATTGAGGATTTGAAGAAACGTCTTCTGATTACAGTCCTGTTTGTGGCAATATATCGTTTAGGATCATTCGTGGTTTTACCAGGAATTGATCCTGAACAACTGTCAAAATTGCATGAGCAGACAAGTACGGGTCTTATGTCACTTCTGAATATGTTTTCAGGTGGTGCGTTCTCCAATGCATCTATTTTTGCCTTGGGTATCATGCCCTATATTTCAGCTTCAATTGTAATGCAATTATTGGCTGTTGCTGTGCCGTATTTTCAAAAAATGCAGCGTGAAGGTGAAAGTGGACGGCGTAAGATAAATCAGTTGACTCGTTATTTAACAATCGGAATTCTTTTATTCCAAGCCCCGATGTATCTGATAAATTTGAAGGGGCAGGCTGCGATGGCTATTAATCCGTCATTGAATTGGGCCTGGTTTTTGGTGAGCTCAACTTTGATTCTTGCTGCGGGAAGTATGTTCATTCTTTGGTTAGGTGAACGTATTACTGATAAAGGTGTTGGTAATGGGATATCGTTGATCATAATGGTTGGCATTATTGCGCGGTTGCCACAAGCTTTGATACAAGAGGCTGTCACTGCGCTTACTTCGCCTGGTGCTGGAGGTCTGATCAAATTTTTATTTGAGATTATTGCATTGCTATTAGTTATCGCTGCTTCAATAGTATTGGTGCAGGCTACGCGAAAAATACCCGTTCAATATGCTAAGCGTGTTGTTAATAATCGCCAATATAATGGTGCGCGTCAGTATATTCCTGTAAAGTTATTCGCGGCCAATGTGATGCCAATTATTTTTGCACAGGCTTTGATGTTTATTCCGTTGACAATGGCAAGTTATGGATCGAAAGATGGAGGTGGCTATATATTGCATAGTTTCTTGGATGTAAATAGTTTGCTATATAATGTGGTATTTGTCATACTAGTTGTGGCTTTTACCTATTTTTATACGGCGATTACGCTGAACCCTGTCCAAATGTCGGAGGAACTTAAACGTAACAATGGCTTCATCCCCGGTATTAAACCAGGAAAGAATACTGCTGATTATTTGGATAATGTTATGTCACGTATAACATTGCCAGGTGCATTGTTTATTGCTTTTATTGCAATAATGCCTGCATTTGCCAAACTGTTTGGCATTAATCAGTCATTTGCCCAATTTTTCGGTGGAACATCATTGCTAATTTTGGTTGGTGTAGTTCTTGACACTTTGCAACAAATTGAGAGCTATCTCTTGGTGCGTCATTATGATGGCCTGTTAAATGCAGGCAGGACAAGAACACGAATCGGTGCCAATTGATAAGTAAGATGGTATATTTAAAGACTGAAGAGGAAATAGAGCTGTTACGTCAGGCGAATCTGCTTGTAAGCAAGACATTAGCAGAGGTTGCACGCTTGGTTAGGCCAGGTGTGACTACATCTCAAATAGATGAGTTAGCTGATACTTTTATTAGAGACCATGGCGCAGTTCCAACATTTAAGGGTTTTCCGAGTCCTTATTCCGATCCATTTCCTGCTTCGGTATGTACATCTGTCAATGAACAAGTAGTACATGGTATACCAACGAACACTCCTTTGTGTGAGGGTGATATTGTTTCTGTTGATTGTGGAACTCTTTTAAACGGTTTTAATGGAGATTCATGCTATACATTTTGTGTTGGAGATGTCTCGCATGAAAAGAAACAATTGCTTAAGACTACGAAGGAAAGTTTGTATTTAGCTATAAAAACAGCTATTGTTGGACATCGAATTGGTGATATAGGATATGCTGTTCAGTCGTATTGTGAGAGTGCAGGATATGGAGTAGTAAGAGAGCTTGTGGGTCATGGTATCGGACGTGAAATGCATGAAGATCCGATGGTTCCGAACTATGGACATCGTGGCAATGGTATGTTGCTGAAAAATGGCTTATGCATAGCTATTGAGCCGATGATAACCATGGGTAATCGTGAAATCTCCCTGCTTGAAGATGGCTGGACTGTTGTAACTCGAGATGGGAAGCCCGCAGCACATTTTGAGCATACGATAGCCATTCATCATGGTAAGGCAGATATTATGTCGTCTTTTGATGAAATAGAAGAAGTTGAAGGAAAAATATATTAGTTGCTAATGTCCAAACAGTCTGCAATAGAACAGGATGGTGTTATCCTTGAAGCATTGTCAAATGCAATGTTTCGTGTTGAATTGGAAAATGGTCATATGATTACTGCCCATTTATCTGGTAAAATGCGTTTACACTACATAAGGATTCTTCCTGGTGATAAAGTGAAAGTTGAAATGAGTCCCTATGACTTATCTAAGGGTAGAATCGTGTTCAGATATAAATAATACATTAAATATGAAGACAAAGGTATCTATAAAGAAGCGTACTCCTGAGTGTAAAATTGTCCGTCGAAAGGGACGCTTGTTCGTAATTAATAAGAAGAACCCAAAGTATAAAATGCGTCAGGGTTAATAACTGCAAATAATTTAAGATTATATATGGCAATTAGAATTGTTGGTGTAGATTTGCCTCAAAACAAAAGAGGTGAAATTGCTTTGACCTATATATATGGTATAGGTCGTAGTAGTGCCGCGAAGATATTGGATAAGGCCGGTATCAATCGTGACATAAAGGTTAAGGACTGGACTGATGACCAAACGGCTAAGATTCGTGAAGTTATTGCTGATGGATTTAAGGTTGAGGGCGATCTTCGTTCTGAGGTCCAAATGAATATTAAGCGACTAATGGATATTGGTTGCTATCGTGGTGTCCGTCATCGTTTGGGTCTTCCTGTCCGTGGTCAGAGCACTAAAAATAATGCTCGCACGCGTAAGGGTAAGAAGAAGACTGTTGCTAACAAGAAAAAAGCTACTAAATAAGAGGTGAATTATGGCAAAGAAAACAGTTTCAGCAAAGAAAAGAGTCGTAAAGATTGATGCATCTGGTCAGTTGCACGTGCATAGTTCCTTTAATAACATCATAGTATCTTTGACGAATGGTGAAGGCGAAGTAATTTCATGGTCATCTGCGGGCAAGATGGGCTTCCGTGGTTCTAAGAAAAATACTCCATATGCAGCTCAGATGGCTGCACAAGATTGTGCGAAAGTTGCTTTTGACTTAGGGCTTAGAAAGGTAAAGGCTTATGTCAAGGGACCAGGAAATGGGCGTGAGTCTGCAATTCGTGCCGTACATGGATCAGGTATCGAAGTAACGGAAATCATAGATGTGACTCCGTTGCCTCACAATGGTTGTCGTCCTCCCAAAAGAAGAAGAGTCTAATCAATCTGTTTAATCGATAAATACTTAAATATGGCTAAATATATAGGTCCAAAATCACGTATTGCGCGTAAGTTTGGCGAGCCGATCTTCGGACCGGATAAGGTACTCAGTAAAAGAAATTTTCCACCAGGACAACATGGTAACAATCGACGTCGTAAAACGTCTGAATATGGAACTATGTTGGCAGAGAAGCAAAAGGCAAAGTATACTTACGGAGTCCTGGAAAGGCAGTTCCGAAATTTGTTTGATAAGGCATCAAGAGTAGGTGGCGTAACAGGTGAAGTGCTTATGCAACTGCTGGAGTCTCGTCTTGATAATGTTGTATTTCGATTTGGTATTGCGCCTACACGCGCGGCTGCCCGTCAACTTGTAAGTCATAAACATATTGTAGTTGATGGAAAGGTAGTTAATATACCATCGTATTCGGTTAAGCCTGGTCAGATTGTCGGTGTCCGTGAAAAGTCGAAGTCTTTAGAGGTTATTGCCGATGCTTTGGCCGGCTTCAATCACAGTAAGTATTCCTGGATGGAATGGGACGAGAATATAAAAAGTGGCAAGCTGCTGCATTTGCCAGAGCGTTCAGACATACCTGAGAATATCAAGGAACAATTGATCGTTGAGTTGTATTCTAAATAAAAATTAAGTCCATGGCGATATTAGCATTTCAGAAACCTGAAAAAGTAATAATGTTGGAAGAGTCAGCAACGTACGGAAAGTTTGAGTTCCGTCCGTTGGAACCCGGCTTTGGTACAACGATAGGGAATGCCTTAAGGCGTATCTTGTTGTCTTCTTTGGAAGGCTTTGCGATCAACACCATAAAAATTGAAGGTGTTGAGCACGAGTTTTCTACTGTTCCCGGTGTTCGTGAGGATGTTACCAATATTATTCTGAATTTGAAGCAGGTGCGTTTCAAACAGTTGGTAAATGAATTCGAGAATGAAAGGGTTAGTATCACCGTCGAAAATTCTACAGATTTTAAAGCCGGTGATATAGGAAAGTCCCTAACCGGATTTGAAGTGTTAAATCCTGAATTGGTAATATGTCATATAGATCCGAAAGCTTCGATGCATATCGATTTGACGATCAATAAGGGCCGCGGTTATGTACCTGCTGAAGAGAATAGACAGTTTTGTACGGCGGTAAATGTGTTGCCGATTGACTCTATTTACACCCCTATCCGTAATGTTAAGTACACAGTGGACGATTATCGTGTAGAGCAGAAAACCGATTACGAGCGATTGGCCATTGAGGTAACAACGGATGGATCCATAAGTCCGAAAGAGGCTTTGAAAGAAGCTGCAAAAATACTGATTTATCATTTCATGCTTTTCTCAGAGGATAAGATTACAATCGAGAATGCTGAAGAGGAAACCAATGACGAGTTTGATGAAGAAGTATTACGAATGCGCCAATTGCTGAAGACCAAGCTTGTTAAAATGAACTTGTCTGTTCGTGCTCTTAATTGCTTGAAGGCAGCGAATGTAGAGACACTTGGAGATTTGGTGCATTATAATAAGAATGATCTTCTCAAGTTCCGCAACTTTGGAAAGAAGTCTCTTTCTGAATTGGAAGCCCTTTTAGATACATTGAATCTTTCGTTTGGAATAGATGTATCCAAGTATAAATTTGATAAAGATTAATCATGAGACATAATAAGAAATTCAATCATCTAAGTCGTACGGCTTCTCATAGGGCATCGATGCTTGCTAATATGGCATGTTCATTGATTCGTCATAAGAGAATTACTACGACAGTTGCAAAGGCAAAAGCATTGAGAAAGTATGTTGAGCCGATTATTACCAGGTCTAAAGATGATACAACGAGTTCTCGTCGTATCGTATTCAGTTACTTGAAGGACAAGGAAGCTGTAAAGGAACTCTTTAAAGAGGTTTCAGTGAAGGTTGCCGATCGCCCGGGTGGCTATACAAGAATAATTAAACTTGGTATGCGTCAAGACGATGGTTCTGACATGTGCTTTATTGAGTTTGTTGATTTTGATGAAAACATGTCTAATGCGCCTAAGAAGAAAGGGCGTACTCGTCGTGGCGGACGTCGTTCAGCAGCTAAAGAGCAGTTGGCAGATTCTCAAGAGGCAACGGCTGAGGAAGTGGTTGCTGATGAGGCTGATAAAGCAGAAAAGCCCGAGTAAGTTCGCTTATTAGCATAGAAAATGCCGAACTTGTTTCGGCATTTTTTATGCTTGTTTTGTATACCCGTATTGTTCTATCGGGCTTAAGCCCATAGTTTATATTAATTCTAATGTTGATGATCTTGATATGAAATTTAAATTCTTATTGTATTGCTTGCTGCTGATATTGTTTGCATGTAAGTCGAACAAAGAAATCTCCGGTATACAGATTAAAGGTACCTGGAACATTCTTACTGCAAGCGGCATAAGTACAGATGCCGGTGAGAAGCAAGCTTTTATTACTTTTGATGCAGGAGGAAAGATGAGTGGAAATGCTAGTGTGAATAGTTTTTTCGGCTCTTACAAGTGTACAGGGAATAAGCTGGAGCTATCAAACATAGGAATGACTCGTATGTTGGGGTCTAGCATGAATGTGGAGAGAGCCATTACGGCTGCTCTTAACGCCGTTTCAACCATACGAATTAATGGCTCTACGGCTGCTATGTATGATTCTTCCGGTAAGGAAATTATGACTTTGAAGAGGAAGTGAAGTAAATCCTTGCAGAGTTGGTTGCAAAAAGGCGGTCGCGATTGTCGCTACTGTCTTTTTTTTGAAGTGTTGCTATTTCGGGTATCATATTTGTGGGATTTGGTAGAATGAAAGCAGGAAGAAAACAATGTTGTTTTCTTCCTGCTTAAGTAAATCCTTGGTTCTGTTTTCTGCTATTTGCGCAGGCCAAGTTTGCCGATGATGGCACGATATCTTTCGATATCGTTTCTCTTTAGGTAGTTTAGCAAAGCGCGGCGTTTGCCTACCAACTTTGTCAAGGCCCTTTCTGTCGTATTATCTTTACGGTTGGCCTTCATGTGTTCCGTCAAATGGGAAATACGGTATGAGAACAAGGCTATCTGGCTTTCAGGTGAGCCGGTATCCGTGTTGGACGTTCCGTATTGTCCAAAGATTTCTTTCTTCTTTTCAGAATCTAAGTACATAAATATGAATTTAATTTGTTTATACGCCCTGTGTTTATTACAAGGCGGTGCAAAGTTAGTGACTTTTTATGTTCCAGGCAACAGATTCTGTGCTTTTTTGTGCTTATTGGGCTGATTCTTCTTTTTTCTGTTCCTTGGTGCAGTAGAGTATTGTTTCTTTGTCGTTTTGCTGGTAGGTAATGTCAAACATGTAGGTGTCGTTGTCCTTAACAATGTCTACATAATATTGGTCTCCTCCTTGTGTGGTGATGCTTACTCGTTTTGCCGGTTTGTCGCCATAATCGACTTTTGTTTTGTTTGAGCATGCATAGGTGCCTACCTCAAGGCTGCCGGCATCGTGATAACGTCGGGCATAATGCTGGTTCTCGTTAAAGTCAAAGAATGCGGTGGAGTCTACTTCTGTGCGCGAATCGTCTGTGTATACATACCAGCGGCCTACTACATCAATTTCTCCACTTTTAGGCGATGTGCCGCATGATGCAAGCAATAGTGCTGCAAACGTTCCTAAGATTAGTTTTTTCATATGCTTATAATCTATTGTGGTTTAAGTCAATCTTCCTATGCCGGGTGCCTGTGCTTTTTTCGTGAATTGCAGTTGTGGCATCTTATGCCGGCAAAATATCTACAAACTTACGCAGAAAAACCGAATCAAGCCTCTAAGTGTCCGAAAAAGTGGTGTAACAGGCTATGATACGGTTAAGACTGAAAAGCCTTTGCTGCATTTTCAATTTGCTCCCTCCCTTTTTTGTTTGTCCGGGCATGAGAAATGAACTCACTACATGTTGTGACGACCATTGAAAGTTTTTTTGCGAAAGGTACGCTGTAATGTGCTTATTTATTATCTTTGCAACTTAGAGTTATAAAAATAGCGTATAAACAACACTAAGAAGATTTGCGGTTATTATGAAATTGCTTAACTTGGCAGTCCTGCTTGCCTTTTTTGTCGTGTCGGGCGTAAAAGGGTCTGTGTTCAACCAGACCACCTACAAGCAGCTCACCAATATACAAACGATGTATATCGAGACTTTTGATAATAAGTCGATTACCGACAAGGAAAACTATAAGTTGTGCAGAATTGTGCTTGTGTCTGATACGGGTGTAGTCAAGTATGATTCTGTGGGCATACGCGGTCGGGGCAATGCTTCATGGGGCTTTGCCAAGAAGCCCTACCGCATCAAGTTCCCCAAGAAGACCCGTTTGCTGGGCAAACCACATGCCAAGGCGAAGAGTTGGACATTACTGTCGAATGGCGGTGAAAAGTTGCTGTTTCGCAATGGTCTGGCCAATTATGTGAGTGGATTGTTTGGCCTGCCTTTTGTCCCTGCGGCTCGTTTTGTTGACTTGTATCTTAACGGCGATTTCAAGGGCAATTATCAGATTTCCGACCAAGTGCAGGTTCATAAGAACCGTGTGGAAATATATGAACAGGAAGAGCCTGTTTCGGCAACCACAGATGTCTCGGGCGGTTATTTCTGTGAGGTAGACGGCTATACCGATGCCGGCGAGACCTATTTCAAATCTCCTGTCTATGGCAATAACGTAAGAGTGCATAGTCCGAAGCCTGATGTAATCAATGAGCGTCAGTATAATTATATACGTAACCATGTGGGCAAGTTTGAGAAAGCTTTGACAAGCAGCAACTATGATGACCCGAAGAAGGGTTACAGGCAGTATATGGACTCGGCTACGTTCATGGGCTGGTATCTTACGAATGAAATATGTGCCAATACCGACCTCTTCTACAGCATATATTTTTATAAACAAAAGCGCGACAACAAGCTTTATTTGGGACCGGTATGGGATTTTGACCTTGGTTTTAACGATGATTCGCGCAGGGGTGACAATGGAGATGTGACGCGAGTGCTGATGGCTGATATAGATTTCGGAGGAGGTTATTTCAAGAATTGGTTTGATCGTATGAAGACCGACGAATGGTGGAAAAAGGCTCAGTATGCCGCTTACCATAAATTATATAAGAACAACCGCTTGAATAATCTGATGATAGGTTATGCCGATTCCATCATCAACAAGATGGGCGAGTCGATAAGACTGAACTATGCGTCAAAATCGAAAGGTGGGGCAGGTTGGAGCATCTCGGCCCAAACACATTTGGAGGTATATCTGTATGATACCTACGAAGAATATGTGGAAGACTTGAAAGAGTTCATTGTCAAGCGTAATGCTTACATAGAAGAGCAGTTTGGCAACCGCGCGCCTTTTGAGTTTGAACATAACCCGAATTTTTATTATCGGATATACAACAAGAGATTGACCAACTTCCTGATAGCCCTTTCCGATTCGACCGATGATGCAACGACAGCCTGTTTGAGAAGAGCCAAAAAGGACCAGTGGGCCCAAATGTGGGAGATACGTCCTGTGAAGGATGCCTACATGCTGATAAACATACGTACGGGAAAGGCCTTGGCTGATGAAGGTGCCACAACGACACGCACAAAAATCATTACTTTGCAACCCGATGAGGCAGACAAACGGCAGCTGTGGACTTTCGCTTCATGTCAGAAGGTATATTATAACCTGGTTAATGTGCAGACCAAGAACATTTTGACCAATTATAACAGTTATGCGACAGAAGGAAACAGCCTGTTCGGCTATACGTCAAGCGCACTTGATGCCACCAACGACGGCCGTATGTGGACAATAGCCCCTTGTCCCAAGCCGAATGGGGCGACAGGCATCAGCAATGTCGAGTCACAGGTAGATTATGTGCTGTCATATTCACCTGTTAGTCATTGTCTTCACTTCAATGCCGATAACTTGTCTGAATTGGTGTTCAAGGTTTATGTCTATAATCTGAACGGCATTTGTGTGGGCTCATTCCGAGGTGATGAGGAGTTTGATATGGGTGGAATGCCCGATGGCACTTATATCGTCAATTGGCAATTTGCCGGTCGTTCACATTCAACCAAGTTCTTGAAAAACTGATATTACCATGGATAGACGTGATTTTTTGAAGAGTGTAGCATTGGGTGGCGCGGCTCTTGCCGTCGGTGCTCCGGCAGAGGCAGCCGAAAAAGCCCGCAAGTCGGTTGTGAAAACGGCAGAATCGGGAGCCGGCTTTGCCTTGTGGCAGATACCGTCACAGGTGAATACCATAGGAAATTCATATGTGTTTCTCACCAACAAAGGCCGTGTTCTGGTGATGGACGGCGGTGTGGACAAGGAGGTTCCCTATCTGCGAGGCTTTCTGGGAGCATTGGGCAATGAAGTCGAAGCTTGGTTCATATCTCATCCTCACGGTGACCACATGGGAGCCCTCAACGAGATTTTAAGACAGCCGAACGGGCTGAAGATAAACCATATATATCATTCGCGCCTGTCACAAAGGCTGCTTAAAATGGAAAGCCCCTATGATGCCTATGCCAATGAGTTTTATAAACGTTTGGATGAGACATCCATACCTGTAACGGATATGCGCGAGCCGGGGCTGGAGCTTAAATATGACGGTCTCAACATGAAAGTGCTTGGTGTGGCCAATGAGGAACTGTCCATGAACACCTATAATAATTCGTCAGTTATATTCAGGGTGTGGGACAAGCGCAAAACGATGGTTTTCCTCGGTGATGCCGGTGTCGAGTGCGGCAATAAGGTATTGAACGGCCCTTATGCCAAATACCTGGATTGCGACTATATGCAGATGGCCCATCACGGGCAGCGAGGTTGCGATGAAAACTTCTACAAGACAGTGAAATTCAGCGTCTGTCTGTGGCCCACGCCCACTTGGGTCTGGAACAACGATCAGGGAAAGGGCTACAACACCGGCGGGCTTAAGACATTTGAAACCCGCCGTTGGATGGATGAAAAAGGCATCAGCGAACATCATGTCTCAACGGTAGAAGGGCTTTGGCATCTGTCTTGAGCATGTAATGTGATGCTGATTTACTTTTTTTCTCCTTGCAGGCATACTTTCTTGCCTGTGTAGTTACTGCCAAATATAAAAAAGTCGTAATTTTGCACCCGAATTTTTTATAGGCACAATTATGGATTGGTTACAATCGCTGTTTACGAATCTTACATCGTCGGCTCACATAGTCTTTATCTATGCCATCGTCATCGTGTGCGGTTTCAGGCTGGGAAAGATTAAAGTGGGCGGAATATCTTTGGGTACGACATTCGTCCTTTTTATGGGAATTGTGGTAGGGCATATCTACAACATATTGGGCATTCAGACCGAGGAAGGCTTTGCCTGTCCTGCCGCAGCCTTGAATTTCGTGCAGGATTTCGGCCTGATACTCTTTGTATATTGTATAGGTCTGCAGGTGGGCCCCGGTTTCTTCTCGTCGTTCAAGCAGGGGGGCATACGTCTCAATATGCTGGCCTTGACACTTGTAGTGCTGAATGTGGGAGTTATGTTTGCCCTTTATTTCCTGGTGTTCGACACCAATAACCCGTCCAATCTGCCGATGATGGTGGGTGTGCTTTGCGGTGCTGTCACCAATACTCCCGGTCTCGGTGCTGCCAACGAGACACTTTCCGAAGTGTTTGTCAACAATCCGGCATTGAAAGAAGCAATGAACGGTCATCAGCTGGCCTCGGCTTATGCCTGTGCCTATCCCCTGGGTGTTCTTGGCATGATAGGTGCCACCATTGCCATCCGCTATATTATGCGCATATCCTTAAAGTCGGAAGAGGATTCCATACAGAAGCAGATGGATGCCAATCCCCATGCCCGTCCTTTCCATATGACCATTGTGGCGTCCAACAAGTCGCTCAACGGCAAGTCGCTGTTTGATGTAAGCCGCTTTCTCGGCCGCACATTTGTCTGCACACGTGTTGAGCATGACGGCCAGATTTTGCAGGCCAACAACGATACACTCTTCTGTGCCGGCGACAAGATGCGCATCGTCTGTGCCGAAGATGATGCAGAGGCCATTACGGCATTCCTTGGAGAGCGCATCCAGATGGACTGGGACGAAGACCATTCTCCGATTATTTCCAAGCGCGTAGTGGTGACGAAGCCCGAAATAGAAGGCAAGACATTCGGCCAGATGCATTTCAACTCTGTTTATGGTGTCAATATCACCCGTTTCACCCGTTCGGGCATGGACTTGTTTGCCAACCGCGATTTGCAGCTTCAGATAGGCGACCGCCTGATGGTGGTAGGCACAGAAGCCAAGGTAAAGCGTGTGGCCGACCTGGTCGGTAACTCGGTAAAGCGTCTCAATACCCCCAACATGGCACCGATTTTCATCGGCATCTTGCTGGGCATCCTGCTGGGAAGTCTGCCCATCACCATATCGGGCATACCCAATCCCGTGAAGCTTGGCATTGCCGGAGGCCCCTTGATTGTGGCTATCCTCATCGGCCGCTACGGCTACAAGCTGCATCTGGTGTCGTATACAACCACCAGTGTCAATCTCTTTGTGCGCGAATTGGGACTTATCCTGTTCCTGGCCAGTGTGGGCATAAAGGCCGGAGCCAACTTCTGGAACACCCTGATTGCCGGCGACGGTATTAAATATGTATGGACGGGAGCCATCATAACGATAGTTCCGATACTCATCATCGGTGTGATTGCCCGCCTCAGATACAAGCTGAACTATTTTACTTTCATGGGATTGATTGCCGGTTCCAATACCGACCCTCCCTTGCTTGGCTTCTCGAATGATTTGGCCAACAACGATGCTCCTGCAGTGAGCTACTCAACGGTTTACCCGCTTTCCATGTTCCTGCGCATCCTTACGGCACAGCTGATCATTTTGTTCTGTTGCTCATAGCCCTCAAAACAGCAGCAAAGATGAGGTGGAAACGAAACTACAATCCCGTGGATGCAGGACGCAGACTGTTCCATGAGTTCGAACAGGGTCACTGGTTTCAGGAGGCACGCAGCTATCTGGCCGACAAGAAACGGCTGGAGGGACTCTTAGGTCTCGTTGCCCGCATGTTCAACAACGGGGCATTGGCCTCCGTGTTGAAAGACTTGCTGCTGCTCTATCACTATGTGTCCGACATTTCGCACGGGCGTTACAAAGCCTATAACCCGGCCAAGCTGCTTCTGATAGTAGCCCTGCTCATCTATGTGGTCACCCCTATCGATATCATCCCCGACTGGCTGCCGGGCATCGGATTCCTGGACGATGTGGCATTGCTGGGCTATGTCATGCGCATGGTCGGTGCAGAGCTTCAGAACTATTATTCCTGGGTCAAGAAGCAATCTAAAGATGTCAAATAGTTTACTTTGGCGTCTCTCAGAAGTTAAATAAAGCATAATTCGGCTTTAATCCGGCTCTTTGTAATCGACCAACAGACGAAAATGTGTAACTTGCGCCCCATTACTTTAACATACAGCCTTGATGCTGTGCAAAACAAACAAAGATGAAACACCAATCATTATTATTAGTGACATTGTTGGCTGCCATACTTGTGAGCAGCTGTGCAAGTAAGAAACAGTTTCAGGCTTTGCAGGCTGAAAACGCCAAACTGAAACAGTTGAATGAAGATACCCGCGTAGAGCTGGCTGAGTGTAATGCAACCACGAAGAACCTTCAAGACAGAATTGCAGCCGAGCAGCAGCGCCTGAAAGATGAAAAAAAGCGGGTCGACGACCTGCGATCCGACTACCAGAAGCTGCAGGGCTCTCTGGATCAGAGCTTACGTCAAAACTCTCAGGGCAACATTAATATATCGAAGCTGGTCGACGAAATCAATGCCTCCAACCGCTTCATCAAGCAACTGGTAGACGCAAAGACCAAGAGCGATTCTTTGAACATGGTGCTCACCAACAACCTGACACGCAGCCTGAGCCGTGACGAGTTGCAGGAAGTAGACGTGAAAGTGCTGAAAGGAGTGGTATATATCTCCTTGGCCGACAACATGCTCTATAAGTCGGGAAGCTATGAAATCAACGACCGTGCAGATGAAACCCTGAGCAAAATAGCCAAAATCATCAAGGACTATCGTGACTATGACGTGCTGGTTGAAGGCAATACCGACCCTGTGCCCATCTCGCGTCCCAACATCCGCAACAATTGGGACTTGAGTTGCTTGCGTGCAAGCTCAGTGGTTCAGGCATTGCAGACACGCTATGGGGTTGACCCCAAAAGGCTGTCGGCTGCCGGACGCGGCGAATACAATCCCATTGTATCCAATGATACCGAATTGGGCAAGCAGCGCAACAGACGCACACAAATCATCATTACGCCGAAGCTCGACCAGTTCATGGACTTGATCGACAAGGCTCCCGAAACCGAAACCACTGCAACGGCAGACTGAAAATGCCTGTCAGAGACATAAGTGAAGAAGCCTTTCGCCCATGGGTGAAAGGCTTCTTCGGCTTTGTAGACCTGTTTTGGGACTTCTGATGACAGTGGTGATGCATCAATAGCCAAGATGATGTTTGTCAGGTATATATGTACTGCGCATTTCGGTCTGTATAGATTGAGAAAACGATCTGTACACATCGCAGGTTGCAATGTGCCGCATTGCAGGTTACGATGTGTACAGATCGCACAATGCAACCTGTACACATCGCATGCCACAACTTGACGCATTGCATGCTGCGATCTGTACACATCGCACGCACAAGCTATACACATCGTTTGGTCCGTTAAACTTTATCGGGTTTCAAGGGTCAGTTAAAGACAGAAGAGAATAGATATAATAATGTTGTCAACCCCGGTCATAGCAGCAATCATCAAGCATGCAAAACGGTTCAAGCGTGCTGTTTTGCTTGTCATCATGTTGCAGGCAGTATTGCCGATGTATGCACTCAGGCCTTATGCAGCCGATACACTCGGCAGCATAGAAGGCCGTGTGGTCAATGATGAAGGCAGGCCCATGGCCGGCATCTCCATGAGGGTGATGACGGCAAACGACAGTATTCTCCGTGCCGGAGCCGTGACCGACTCCATCGGGAACTACCGCATTGCAGGTCTGGCTGCGGGCAACTATGTGATGAGCTATTCGATGGTGGGATACCAAAAAGGCTTTGTCAATTTCTCCGTAACGGCTTCACGCCGTGCAGTCTCTGCTCCCGTGCTGAAGATAGTGCCCGACGACCTGATGCTCAATGCGGCTGTTGTCACTGCAAGTCTGCCACCGGTTACAGTCATCGAAGACACGGTTTCGTATAACGCAGATGCCTACCCTACGCCCGAGGGCTCTATGGTGGAAGACCTGATTGAACGCATACCCGGGGCCGAAATCTCCGACGACGGCAAGATAACCATCAATGGAAAGGAGTATGGCAAAGTGTTGGTCAACGGCCGTGAGTTCTTTGGTGACGACCCGCAAATGGCACTGAAAAACCTTCCTGCCAACATCATCAAACGTATAAAGACCTACGACCGCAAATCCGAGCAGGCACGCCTTACCGGCATAGACGACGGGGTGGAAAACAATGTCATAGACCTCGTGATAAAGCCCGACCTGCTTAAAGGCCTCGTGGGCAGGGCAAGCGCGGCAGCCGGCAGTGATGATAGGTATAGCACAGCTTTGAATGTCAACCGCTTTCGTAGAGACGGACAACTGTCGGTCATGGGAGGAATGAACAACATCAATAACCCCGGCTTCTCTGAAAAAGGCAACGACGCCATGAACTTTTCGCGGGCAGCCCGACCCGGATTCACGGCATCCAAGTCGGCGGGCATTACATATGCCAAGGACAAAAAAGACAGATATCGCCTGTCGGGTAACGTGAGATACGGCTACACAGATGCGGAAAACAGCTCGCTTTCTCACTCGGAAACATCCTACAGTGACTCAAGCTATCGCTATAATGATGGCGAAAATCATTCCGGTCGCCGCCGCAACGAATTGAGTGCCGACTTTAAATTGGAATGGAAAATCGATACCCTGACCTCTCTTCATGTACGGCCCTCGTTCTCCTATTACAAGACAGACAACCGGGCTTCCGGCAGCTCTTCGGCCCAACGCTGGAACGGCAGGGCCGAAGCCGATACAGTTGACATCAACCAACGCCTTTCGCACAATGCTTCCGACAGCGAGGGATCTAATGAAGGCATCAGTCTCAATGCCTCACGGCGTCTGAGCCCCGCAGGCCGCAATGTGGCTGTAAATGCATCGTATGGATACAGCTCGTCAGCTTCAAATTCCCATTCACGCAACATCACCACCTACTACTTGCAGATGCAGCGCAATAGGAATTATAACCGCCGATCCGACGCAGATCGCTTCAGCATGAACTACAGTGTGGGGGCAACCTATAGTGAGCCCCTCTTTAAGGGTGCCTTTCTGCAGTTCCGATATAATTACAGCTATCGCCATGCCCGTGCCAACCGCTATGGCTATCAGGTGGAATATGCCCGTGCCGACTCTGTGGGTCTTGATGCTCCTGAGGTGGATTGGACCGTCGTTCCCGTAGACACCTCCTTGAGTTCTTGCAATGAAAATACCTATATATCACACACATTCAACCTTAACATGCGCCACGTGTCGAAGAAGGTTAACCTGAGCTACGGCATCAATGTTAATCCCCGTCACAATGCAACCAACTACATCTTCGGGCCGAAAATGGATAAGGGACTGGTCACACAAGACTTGTTGAACTGGTCGCCCGGCCTGAACTTCCGCTATCGTTTCAGCAAACGCACATCGCTGAATGTCAGGTATCACGGAAACAGCAACGAACCCGACATAGAAAACCTTCAGGAGGTCATCGACAAGACCAATCCCCAAAATGTGCGCTATGGCAATCCGGCACTCAAACCCTCGTTTACCAACCGCATGGAAGCCAACTTCAACCATTACGGGGAAAAGACCCGTCGCAGCCTGTCGGCCGGATTCCGCTATGCAGTGGTAAGCAATGAAGTGTCGAACATGTCGCTCTATGAATCCTCGTCGGGCATACGTGTCTCCAAACTGATGAATGTTGACGGCCGTCATAGCCTGCGTGCCAACCTGAATTTCAACACGCCCCTCGATTCATTGCAACGGTTCAGCCTGTCCACATCTACGCAGATGGATATGAGTGACGACGTCAACTACAATTCCACACCGCTGACATCCAATGAACTCCTGTCGGCAGGCATACATGCCGATTTCCAGGATTTGCAGCCCGATGACGTAGACAAACTTCAGGCATATGCTTTGAAAAACCACACGCACAGCTTGCGTCTGCGCCAAAACCTGCAGCTGCGCTGTCGCTATGAGACATTTTCAACCGGCATCAGTGCCGGTCTTGTCTACTATAAGATAGACAACAGCATCCGTACTGCCAATAAGCGCGAGACTTTCGACTATCATTTGCGGGCCACGATGCAAATGGACTTGCCCTTGAATTTCCAGCTTGCTTCATCCATAAACTTCACAAGTCGCCACGGATATTCGGCCAACATACAGAAAAACATAGCCTTATGGAATGCGCGCCTGTCTATGCGCTTCCTCAGGAAGAGTGCAGGCCTGCTCACCTTTCAGATATTCGACATATTGCATCAACGCTCGGAAGTGGTGCGAAGAATCAGCAACCTGACCATCACTGACACACGCTCGGCTGCCCTGCGCGACTACTTCATGATAGGGTTCCAATACAAAATCAACACGATGGGCGGCAACCGTGGGAAAGGATTCAAAAGGCAGCGAACGCAAGGAGCTCGGAAAGCCCGCTTTTCCTACTGAATCTGTTCTCGCGTAGAGGCTCTCTTTGCTGAAAGTTCGATGAAATTGGTCAATACTTCTTCACTGAATCGAATTTTTCATCCATGAATGAACAATTGAACATTAAACCTGCTAACTTTGCAGCAGTTTTGAGATAGATAAAACATAGTGTTTAATTTAAAATCAAAGTATGATGAAAAAATTATTTTTATTATTGGTTACAGCAGTAATGACCTTGACTGCAAGTGCACAGGTTTACTTGGGCGGTGAGATGAATTTCTGGCGTGATTGGGAAAACAGTGCCAACAATACAACCTTTTCGATTGCTCCTGAAATCGGTTATAACCTGGATGAAAACTTGTCCATCGGTACAACTATCGGCTATGCCTATTCATATCAAGGTGGCAAGATTGATACGAAAGTCAATGCAATTGTTGTATCTCCCTATGTACGTTACACATGGTTGAAGTTGAACAATGTGAACTTGTTCCTCGACGGCGGCTTTGGTTTTGGCACATACAAGACCAAGGTGGAGGATCATAGCGGTGATGCTCAAAATGCATGGGAAGTGGGTTTGAAGCCCGGTGTGTCGGTTAACCTGACCGATCAGCTGAGTTTCATCGCACACGTAGGCTTCTTTGGCTACAGAACATCAGACGACGCAACTTCAGAAACCTTTTTCGGTCAGAACGGCTTCGGCTTGAAGCTTGACGGAACCGACCTGAAGTTCGGTCTCGTTTGGAATTTCTGATAAGACATTATCAAGGACAAATAATAGGGCAGGTGGCTTGTCGGGCTGCCTGCTTTTTGTTTGTAGATGTATTGCCATGACATAACTTTTTCTTAAGTTTGCAGTACAAAAACAAGGAAGTGATGAAAAAGGCAATTCTATTATTATTCTTCGCGATGATGCAACAAGTGAAAGCAAACAACAATGTGGTCAATGTCTGGCCCGAAAAGTGTCCGGCAGATGTGGTGCTGGCCAAAGGAAATATGGTTCAGGAAATGGGCAACGACGATATATTGCGTATAAAGCAGATGCCGGTACCCACGCTTGAAAAGTTTCCGGTCAAGAATACAAACAGAGATAAAGTAATCATTGTGTGCCCCGGTGGCGGTTATGGCATCCTTGCCGTGAATCATGAAGGGACAGAAATAGCGCAGTGGCTGAATGCTCTTGGCTATACGGCCTATGTTTTGCGCTACAGAGTGCCTGACAATCGCGATGGCGCGTTGCAGGATGCCCAAAGAGCCGTCAGAATGGTACGTGCCGAAAACCCCGGAAAGAAAGTGGGGATAATGGGATTTTCTGCCGGAGCGAGCCTTTCAGCCCGTGCAGGCACACGCTTTGGAATCAATTCCTATAAGGCCGTCGATGCCATAGACCGGGTGTCGGCCCGTCCCGATTTCGTGGGATTGATATATCCTGCCTATATGGATTTGGGCGAAAACCATACGTTGACTCCCGAACTGACAATTACGGAAAACACACCTCCCTTCTTCGTGTTCCAGACGGCCGACGATGATTACGGCAACAGTGCGTTGGTCATAACCCAGGCTCTGCGCAACCATAAAGTGCCGGTTGAAATGCATTTCTACCCTACCGGAGGCCATGGCTACGGGCTTCGGGCCAATATCGCCAAGGCAGGGGCTGTGTGGCCAAAGCTGATGGAAAAGTGGTTGGAAACGTTCTGAACAGGTTTCTTCCCTGTTAATAATCCATAATAGACTGAAGTGCGTTGCTTCAACGCGGCGGCTTCCGCCTAAGGAAGCGGAGAATCGGCGATTCTGTCAACGGGCATTCTCTTTGTCTTCCGAGCCTGTTTCTTCGATAAATGGCCATGAAGTTTAGACCATTTAACATGCTCAATTTGGGATATTTGGCAGAAAAATGGTTTCTTTGCAGCTGATAATTGACCGGAAAGGCTATTGTTTCCATGTGATTTTGCAAGTAATAGCCAATGTTTTTTCAGTCAGAAAACCAAAGAAAATGCAGATAGTAAGAGTTTGTTTGATATTACTTTGGGCTATTTGTTGCTCCATGCAGGTGCAAGCCCAAAAGAAACAAGTGGGCAAAGCTTCATATTACGGAAAGAAAGCACATGGCAGAGCTACAAGCAGCGGTGAACGTTATCACATAGACAGCCTCACCTGTGCGCACCGTACCTATCCTTTCGGCACTGTCCTAAAGGTTCGTGATCTGAAAACCGATAAAGAGGTATTTGTGCGTGTCACAGACCGTGGCCCGTTCTCTCGCGGCCGTGTGATAGACCTTTCATATGCTGCAGCCAAGGAACTTGACATGCTGCGAAGAGGAATAGCGCATGTGGAGATTGTAAAAGTCGAAGGTGACATCAAGATTCCTTATCGCATGGATGGCAATCTGGATATGCCCCAGCTTGAGGTCGACGATCCGCTCGGCAAGGGCTATTGTCTCCTTTCCGATTGGGCCGAACGCAACCATCAGCTGCAACAGGAAAAATTGGTTGCGCAGTCAGAGAAAAAGACTGCACGCCCCAAAAGTGGCATACATAAGCATCGCACGGATTCAATTCCAAGATGGAGGATTTTTGATAAACTCAGCGCACAAAGCTCTGCTGATGACAAACGCGAGTTCAAGTATATTGAGAACAAACAGTGACGACCTTAATGAGTTATAAATGAAGGATGGACACTTGTCTGTCCTTTTTATGTCAGAATACGAATATGAAAAATGCAACAAAATGCGTGCAAGCCGGGTGGAAGCCAAAGAATGGTGAACCTCGTGTCTTGCCAATTTACCAGAGTACGACATTCAAATATGACGACAGCGACAAGATGGCTCGCTTGTTCGATTTGAAGGATCCGGGCTATTTCTATACCCGGTTGGCAAACCCTACAAACGACTTTGTGGCGGCAAAGATAGCAGAACTCGAGGGCGGCGTGGGTGCCGTGCTTACATCATCTGGACAGGCTGCTTCCTTTTATGCAGTCTTTAATATTTGCGAGGCCGGCGATCATTTCGTTTGCTCTCAGACTGTCTATGGCGGCACATTCAATCTTTTTGGTGTGACGTTGGCCAAACTGGGCATTGAATGCACATTCATTGACCAGAATGCAACCGATGCGGAGATTGAAGCTGCCTTCAGGCACAACACAAAGTGCTTTTTCGGGGAAACATTGTCTAATCCCGGTGTCCAAGTCTTCGATATCGAACGTTTTGCCCGTATTGCCCACAAACATGGCGTGCCTTTGATCATTGACAATACCTTTGCAACGCCGATTAATTGCCGTCCCTTTGAGTGGGGTGCCGATATCATTGTCCATTCCACGACCAAATATATGGACGGACATGCCCTTACTGTTGGTGGGGCAGTGGTTGATGGCGGTACGTTTGATTGGGAAGCTCATGCCGAGGCTTTCCCCGGGCTCACAAAACCTGACGAGAGCTATCACGGCATTACTTATGTCAAGCAGTTCGGACGTGCTGCCTATGCCAACAAACTTGTGGCCCAACTGATGCGTGATTTGGGTGCCATACCGTCTCCCATGAATTCATTCCTTTTGAATATAGGACTGGAGACATTGCATTTGCGTGTTCCCCGTCATTGCGAGAATGCACAGGCCGTGGCCGAGTTCCTTCAGCAACATCCCCGTGTGGCGTGGGTGCATTATCCGGGTTTGAAGACCGACAAATCCTATGAGTTGGCTCAGAAGTATATGCCCAACGGTACTTCAGGCGTAATGTCATTCGGATTGAAGGGCAATCGTGAAGATGCTGTTGCCTTTATGGATCGTTTGAAGATGATAGCCATCGTGACCCATGTGGCCGATGCGCGTTCCTGTATCCTTCATCCTGCAAGCCATACTCACAGACAACTCTCAGATGAACAGTTGCATGCCGCCGGCATTGACTCTGATTTGATGAGGCTTTCCGTCGGCATAGAAGACAAGGAAGACATTATTGAAGATTTAAGACAGGCCTTGGAAGCCTGATGCTTTTATAGTAAAAAAGAAGAAGGTGTGTCGTAATGCACGATGCACCTTCTTCTTATAGGGCTTTAGTCCGCTTATA
>ERZ808258.180-NODE-180-length-29426-cov-4.043989_pt1 | contig 29426 bp, 44 predicted proteins | sample MGYA00521280_ERZ808258 | MGnify/ENA primary metagenome ERZ808258 (study PRJEB31516, sample SAMN03275585) | gut metagenome | biome: mammalia-associated habitat; material: feces | host: Papio cynocephalus | place: Kenya | collected 2012-07-19 ...
CAGAAAAATCTTTAATTTCTATAATAATTGAATCTAGATATTTCTCCCATTCTCTATTGCGTTCGAATTCGCATAAAAGCCCATATAGCTTATTTTTAAGCTTATTCTGATAGCCTTCGCGCGCTTCTTGAGCCAATTCCGCGTTCATTGCTTACCTGCCATTTTCGTAAAATCAAAAGGCTTGCCTTTTCTGGAACGATAATATCTAGCTTCAAGATTGGCGGCCTTTGAGATCTCTTGCGCAAGCATTTTACGCATTTTATCCATTAAATTGGCGGGAGAAAAATCAACTTCATCATACATAGGACGAATGTTTTCCCAAGTCATGAGCGAACGATTTAACCATTCAACTTTCATATAACTTGCAAGAATTTGAATCTCTTCATTATCCAAATCCTCATTAAATTCTCCATCAGTCCTATCTAATAAATTCTTACGAGGAAATTTAAAGTATGGAATAGCGCTATCAAGTATTTGTTTTAAATCTTCTTCTATATTCGCTGGATTCCATCCAGCCCATTCATCTTCTAATATCTTTGCTAAAAAAGCGTCATACACTTTACTATAAGAGGTCATAAAAAAACCTCCTTAATTCTTTGCGGTTTCAGCAACTTCCTGCTTCTCCATTCTACGAATTTCAATACCCTTTCGAATATCAATTCCGCTTGTCTTCTTAATTAAATCCGTCTTATCATAATCAGCAATTTCTTTATCAATCGCCAAATTAGCAAGAGTATTTAACTGGAATTTAGACATTTTCTTTAAAGCAGTTTCAAATTCTTCAAAAGGAGCAACCTTTAAAAGCCTTACCATCTGCATTTCATTTAAAACAAAAAGGTTTTCGGGCTCTTTCGCATCATCTGGCTCTAATCCAAGCTTCTTTTTGGCTTCCATATCATCAATACTAAGAACGCCTTGCTCAAGCATATGCTTAAAACCAGGATCAAAAATCGCTTCTTGTAAAATCTCAAAATCAATTGGAATTGTCGCGCCCATCATAGGCCATTCTCTCTTAAATCTAAGCTGAGGAAGAGAGACTCCAACAATTCCTTTAACCATACTAGTAACTTTAACCTTATCCATTTTTTACTCCTTTTAACGCACGGAGGAGCTTTCGCTCCTCCGCTCAATATCTCATTTTAAATTAAAAATTATATCCATAAGGATTATAAGAATTATCTTCTAGAGACGCATTGACGTAAATACCCCAATTATGATGTGTCATTACGCCAAGACCCATCTTCTTATAAGTATGAATTTCGATAGACTGGTCTTTATTAATGAAATCCCACATCTGAGTCTGGCCTTCTAAAACAACCTTAACAACCTTTTCTCCACCAGTAGGTAGAACAAAGGCAAAGCGGTCATCAAAAGTAACCTTATCGTTATTTTCATCGATATAAGACTGAGGAATTTCAACAACTGGAGTGCCGCGAAAAATACGAATACGACCAGTATTATGAATAGCATCAATATCATCCTGATGATAAATACCCTGGTAACCCGCGCCACCGGGAACAATGCAATCGGGACCCATCGCGCCAATAAAGGCAGGAGTGGCGAAGATATTTACGCCTTCACCGTAAGCCTTAACTGTGGTAATAAGCTTAAACATATGCTCTGGGTCAAAGCCATTATCATAATACTGATTCGCAGCAGGACGGCCCTGAGCATTATAAGCAGCCTTAAGAGCGGCCATGGTCTGGTAATAAACTGCATCTTCTAAACCTTCAGTAACAATTTCCATAATGTCGGCCATGTTTTCCGCGCCATCGAGGAAACGTTCGAAATCAATTGTGCCAGCTCCGCCAATCGCGCCCATATTGACGGTGAAGGTATCAGAATCTAGACGGAAGGTTTCATAAACGCCAGAAAGTCCAACCTGAGTTAGGAACTTCTTCGCACGCATACGACCCTTCTTGTTCTTAAAGATAGCGCGCTGGCCCTGTGGGACAACCTGAACTTCTGCGAACGTACCAATGCGGTCAATTACATTCTTTGGTACGATTTCATCAGCAGTTTCAATTATGATTTCAAAAATATCATACTTGTTCTTATTAAATTCGTTAATAGACTTGGCCATTCCACCAAGCTCTTCTCTTAGCGCCTTATCAACGCTATCAATGCTATAATTAGCAGGAGCATTTCTCTTAGCAGCACATAAAGCTAGCTCTTTAATTTCCTGAATTGTTGCCATCTTATTGTCCTCCTTAAATTAAGCCGCAAGAGCAAGAACTTGGAAACGAATTCCGGGCTGGCCATCGGGCATTGTAAATAGACTGCGAACCTGAAGCTTTAGACAACCGGGCTGGACAGTCGCAGTAATCTTAATGCTGCCATCTTCGCTAATCGTGCCATAAAGACGAGTTTCAGCTGCATTCTTTAGGGCTTCCATAAAAGCTTCCTGATCAGCAAATTCATCGGTGTCAAAACTTACACAATTGGTAGTGAACTTATCGCCAACATCAAGATAGCCAAGACGTGGATAGAACTCATTATAACCGTTCTTAAAGTTCTTTAGACCGGGTGTCCGTTCATCATACATATGTTCAGTAGAATAAACTAGGCCAAGTACACGGTCTGCGTTACCAGAGGTTCCTTCTGGGAGATAAACTTCACGAGCAACATTGTCAATAGCAAGAATCATACCATTTTCGGCTGGATACTGCTTAAACTGCTCTTCATTTAGTTTGCACTGTGCTTCAATGCGGCCATCACGGCGGAAAGCACATTGATTTAATTCTAGCTGGCCATAACCATCAATAATCATTCTCTGTAAAGCCATTATTGTAAACCTCCAATTAATTAGCCCTTATGTTTTTCAAGGAGCTTTTCAATGCCGCTTAATTCTGTTTCGTCAGGTTTAGGAATAGGATTCTCTCTCTGCATAGAGAAAATAGAAGGATTGGCTTTGACCAACTCAAAAGATAATTCCTTTTCCAAATCGGCAATAGTAAATGTATCAGCAACACAACGAACGCGTTCAATAACTTCATCATCTAACTGGTCTTGATACTTAGCAAAAATAGCTTCTTTTTCTTCATCTTCTTTCTGCTTCTTATAAGACTTTAGTCCTTCAACTTCAGAAGTTAAAACTTCATTCGCTTGTTGTAATGTAGAATAGTTATTCTTTTCTGTTTCAAGAGAAGCATTTAATTCTTCAATTTGCGCGTCTTTCTGCGCGGATGCTTCGGTAAGAGCTGTATATTCTTGAACCTTAGTATCAATCGCTTCAAAAGTGCCGCCATTAGCAGCTTTTACATTCTCAAGTAAATTCTTTTCTGCTTCAGATACGTCAAGAATATAACATTTTTCTTTATTAGTAATGCTTAAAGAATCAGTAGCATCATCTTTTGTATAATAAACCCTCTCATAACTACCATTGGTATAATTATACGCAACAGCATAGCTATCATAAATATCGCAAATAGCATAGTCAATTGCCCAACCAGTTTCTTCACAATAATTTATATTTAAGAGGCTCCAAAGACCGTCATGCTTCTGTCTATCAGAAAGCTTAAAATTAAGTTCTTGCATTTGGGGCTTTTCCTCCATTTCTGGTTCTTCGGGCGCGTTAGCAAGATTAAATTGCTTAATCTGCTCAACCATATCATTTAAAGAAGTATAAAGTGAGTAAAAAGCGCTTCCTTCAAAGCAGGGTTCGGTATTGTTTCCTAAAACTTGCAACCCTAAGAAGCAACCACTTGTATAAACAAAAACTCTGCGCCCTTCAACAATTTTCCACGCGCCTTCTATCGAAGGCTCGTATAACTCCATGGACTGGCTTTTTCCGGCTATATTTTTTGCTTCTTCATAAATACCAGTCCACAACAAAACGTCCGCGCAAGCATATTCTCGTTCAACCCCATCTTCATCTAAATGCTTTTCCCAAGCAAAATTCATTGGATCGGGAACCACGCCGTACGCGCGGCCTTGTGTACGTTTAATCCCATGGTCAGTAAAATCTTGCCCTTCATCATCCAAAATTCCCTTTATTGGCGCATAAGCTAAAGATGAAATTAACTTTTCAGCATACTCGTCCGTTATATAAGTGCCATTTCGGTTAAAACCTTTATAAAAAATTCGGACTCTTGCCTTTGAAATAGTTTCATTATAAGGCTCTAAATTTCCATAAATGGCAACAGAAAAATATTTCAAATCATCAGTATTAATTGTTGCCACCACCATTATCCAAACTTACTTCGTTACTAATTGTCTTATCCGACTTTTCGCCATCTTTTTTCGCTGGTGCGCCAGCGCCCTCATTCCCAGATTGGGTAAAAGAAGAAGCAAGTGGAACTAACTTTTCTTGTAGGCCAAGCAGCTCATTTTCAATATCCTTCATTTCAAGTAGTTCCTTCTGGGTTAAGTCCGCGGCAACAGCAGGTAAAATATAGCTATAGCCACTTGAAGCAAGTTTAAAGGTCATATCAACATACTCAGAGGCATTATAAATGCTTACAGGTAAAATCTTATATTTAAAAGAAATTGAAGCATTAGAATAAAGCCTATTGGTTATGTTGGTAATAAAACGAGAAAGCTTATAAGCGAAAGGCATCATAAAGGCAATATCATTATTAATAGCTTTCTCTAGGGTTAAATTCCCGCTAGCAGAAAATAATTCTGAACTTACACCAGCTTCATCATAAATAATTTGTTTCGCTTTGTCTAAGTTTGAATTGCTATCGGAATCTCCTTCTGACCCTTTTACGTCAACGTCTGCGTAGGTCGTAAGAACGTCCACATTTGGATTATTCTTCATCATACCAACTGTACCAGAATGAATTTCGACCGCTTCGTCTGGTTCAAACAGTAAAGTTCCATCAGTCAAATGGGGAATTTTTTGAATGATGATTTTTTTAACTTCACTCTTATCTCTAGCTTTATCTGCTTCTATGTATTCTTCTCTATCTAAAATAGTAGGAATTAAAGATAAGAAGCAGGGCCTTCCATCATAAAAAGGAAAGCAAACTCCTAAGTCGCTTGGTATTAAATACCAGTTAGTTCTTTTTCCTTTTTTATATTGTTTATAAGCCTTAATAATCTCTTTGGGGTATGCTGCAAAGGCAGCTTCGCGGTCTTCTTTTCGAACAATTGTGTTAAAGTATGATAAATCAAACTCTATTAAGTCGTTACCGCTAGGGTCTTTATATCTTGAACAGCAATAAGATGCTGGTAATTCTAGTAGAGTAAAATGAGTTTTATCTAAAGTTTGAACAATACCATAATAAGCTCCATTAATTAACGCTTTTAGCGCAATTGAAGAACCTATCTCTGGGACATTAATTCTATCTATAAAAGCTAAAGCATCATAGTACTTTTTTTGTATCGTTTCATCAGTTATCTTCTTATTACGTGCAACAGCGGGGATTGTAATCCCGCAGTACTTTAATAAAGTTGCATAATGAATAAGAATGCGCCGATAAAACCCACTAGAAGCAAAATATTGTTTGGAAAGAGCAATTTGAGAAGCAACCGAGCCTTTATTTAAAATCTGCTCAATTTCCTCTCTTGTGTATTGTTTAATTGTAACGGTAGTCCGTCTGCTACCCCAACTAGTATTGTAACTAGTATCAGAGGTTGCTATCATAGATTCGACTGAACGACGAAAATCTTCAATCGAAAAGGTATGAAGTTTTTGCTCCATTGTTATCCTCCTCTAGTGTAGAAAACTAGCTTTCTAGTAGCATTCGCGCGCCTGCGCCAAGATTTTTTTTCTTCTTCTTCTATTTCTTTAATTCGCCATAATCCATACTCAAGAGAACTAAACTTATCTTTCAAGTACCTAGTATTAATCTGTTCAAGATTAATATCCATACCATTACCGGTTTTTTTAAGTCTTAAATTAGCCATTTCTTCAAAGAGCTTCGTTGTCATTTCATGCGGCATTAATCGCGCAATTCGCGATTCAACCGGCATCTTCTGACCAACTTTTGTAGAAAGAAGCTTATTTTTAGCTTCTTGCTCTTTTATTAAAAACTTAACTCGACCGCTAAAAATTTTCGTATAGCAATGACTATGAATTTGGCTATTAAGAGTAGAATTTGCTTTTATACAGTAAACATTATTAATACTATCTTTTGTTCTTAAAGCTTTATAATCATCATCATTAAATGGACAATATGCAGGATAAACAGCTCCGTCAATGTCTATTGTTGGCTTCGCCATAAAATCTAATAATCCTACGCCTACATTTCTTTCGATATAAATCGCTACTTTATATCCGTTCTCTTATGAACCGCTTTGTGTCACCACAAAGATAAGACCATATCTTCATCCTTTTTAAAGGAGACTCCCATTTCGATACGCTTGTATCTACTTCCTTTCGGAATGGTCGTTGAACGTTACTCAATATTATTCAGAATGTTTTGAAAAGTCTTCTTATTTTTAATTTTACCAATTGTATCTGGATGCAAACAAAATTCTTTTCCTAAATCAACATTCTTCTCACCAGAATTGCTTCTGTGATAAATTTCAATTACTTGTTCTTTTGTCAAAGTAGAGGCACCATTTATTTCTGCTCTTAAATTATTCTTAATAGCATGATGAATATTTTCTTCACAAGTTGTCCATTCAAGATTTTCTAAATGATTATTCATTTTATTTCCATCTATATGATTAACTTGTAGTTTATCCATTCCCTCTATTGGATTAAAGTTTTCTAACACTAATCTATGTACAGAAAAACGATGGCGACCATTATTGTCTAAACAACTTAAAGCTACTTTTAAATAACCATCTTTATCTTTAGCCATTTTTAAGTATCTTTGAGTACGTTCGCTCCAAATTTGTCCTTCATCTGTAACATAATAATCAAACTTTAAAGGGTGCTTACTTTTAGCAATTAAAATTTTCTTCGTTACCGCTACCTCCAAAAAAAGTATTAGTATAATATTAAGTCTTCGCTGCTGATTGTCTCTATAGGAGAATTCCCAGCAATTAAAGAGTTTTTCAAGTTATTTTACAATAACAAGGGGCTAGTAAATTAACCCATTTCCGTCGATGACCACCTCGCGCGGGTCAAACGCAGCAATTATCTTTTTTAAATCTAATGCCTGCCGTTCAAAATGTTTGGTTTCCTCTGTACGTCCAATAACATAAATATTAACAACATTACAGAAATAGCCATCCTCGCGCGGATAAACTTTAAAAATAGTAACAACTGTTTGGCAAGATAATCTTCCAACGTCTACTGATATTAAGTAAAAAGCTTTACTACCAGATTCAATTTTTGAGTGCGTTTCTGGATTTACAAGTAATCTATAGCGACTTAACTTGTCATAATCGAACCAACTTTCTGATGATCCGCCCGTCCAAACTCCCAAATCATTAATATTTCACGAGTTCGTAACACTCGCTCCTTTCGGCACTTACATTACATAAGTGATTAGACTATATCTTATGCTTTTTAGCATTCCCCTTTTTTCAATAGCCATTTACTTGCTATCTACTTTAGTCGTTGAACTTTCTTCTTTTTATACGAAGCTTAGCTGCTGATTGCGCCAGCATATAATTTTTAAACAATTCACGCTTATAATTTCTTATTACGTTGTAGTTTACATGCCTAATGCGTTTTCCAGCAATTTAAGGGATTTAAAGAGAGCTATTGGGACTTTAACTCTCTAGCAAAAGAATCCTCTTTAAAAGTCGGACTCATTTTAATTTCATTAATGTAAGACTTATCTAGAAGTCCATGCATAACCGGGACACGATAATCACATCCCCAGACGAATGAGCTTTCTGGATAGATAATTTCGTTTTCTAGACACTCTATTAATTTTTCGTACTTTTTGGACTATTTCTTAATTTAAGTAATCCTATATAGGACAATTTAAATTCCGCGCGCTTCGAGCTTTTCGCCCTACTCTACTCACTTCTTCACAAATAAATTACTCTATTTGTTATGCTTTCGATAGTCTCTGAACCTTCCATTAAGACGGCTTGGCACAGCGTTACATTTTTCATGCTTTCACTGTTAGCATATTATTTATATAATACACACTCTCTTTCGAGATTCACGCGGTTTTAATACGCCTACGAACTTTTATAGTTTTAGCGTATGTAGATTTAGTTCCCGCACTAGTCATAAAAAATTGACATTGATGCGGTTCATAAGGGTTAACGTCTCCGCGCACTGTGCGTCGAGAAACATTCATTAAAGGAAGCACAACTTCATTAAGTACGTCCCCATCATGGTCACGGATTTCGTCTATTAATCCCAATATATTTATATAAAGGCTTTTTGTCCTTTATTTCTTATAGTTTCCCATAAGTTTAGCGTACCTTTTCAATCCTCTTCCATAAAAAGAAAGAGAAATGCCGCGGCCTCGTGGAAGAATTATTCTTTCGGCATCTTCTACGCGTTGCCCCTGACTAAGCTTTTCGTCTTAGCCTTCGGTTCGGGTTGCCATATCAGATAGAAGAACTGACTTAGGGTTCCCGCTTAATTCCGCAGTTTTAACACGGCCGATTAATAGATTTTTTTCTGCTTTAGACAAAGCTAAATAAAATTGTTTTTCTTTTGCTCTAGAACGTCCGTTAAACCAATCTTTCACCGTGGCTGGTTTAACTTTTAAATAATTTGCTACAGGAGTATATTTATATTCTAACTCTTGCGCAGCGAAAGCAAAATTAAAATCATCTTGAGTAAGTTGATATGCTTTTTCACAACCACCTTGGGCTAGTTGGCGATTTAACGCAACTTCCCTTAAGTGCTGGGACTCAGCAAAATCTTTTGCTCGAATCTCTATTTCCTCTTTAGACAAAGACTCAAATATTGCCCATCCTTTTAAATACCTAATTTTTCTTTTTGCCGCACTCGCCGTTCCTCTTGCCCATCCAAAAATTTCTTCGCAGGTTTTTCCATATCCGTCACCAAAATAATTTTGAACGCACAAGAAAGTCGCAATATCATCATCAGAAATCTTTTGATGAAGAGGTGGCTTCCCTCCACCGGAGACTAAATTAAAGCCTTCCGTTAGGCCATTATATCTATCTATATATTCGCATTCTAAAATATTTAATTCTTCTGCGGATTTTATAGGAAACTCCCAACTTTCAAACTCAAAATTCTCTTCGCCATATTTGTTCCAAGAAGCTTGCAGTTTTGGATTCTCATGATGTCCATTTTTTAAAGAACTAAAATGAACCCTTTTCCTTCTATTTATATCTATTGTTTGCCCGATATAATTTTGCCCTGTAATTTTATTCGTAATTCTATAAATATAACCTACCATATTCAATACCTCCGTACTGTCTTCTATATATAAGTAGGCTTTCTTCACTAAAACTATAAAATTTGAGGAGGTCAAAGATGAAACCGAAACCGTGCCTTCTTCCCCCTCGGGTAGTATCTAAGGCTCCAACGACATCAAACTGTGAGTGATTTCTAAAACTTAAAGTTACATAATCCTTACCAAAGTTGCCTTCTCCAATTATTTCCTTTTTTAATAATGGAAACAAATTAAAAATTTCAATAATCTTTTCTTTTGCCACTTTAGCCGACTGTTCTTTACCGGGCGCGCAAATAAACAACTTGCTTCTCGGCTGGAAAACGCATTTAAGAATTAAAGCTAAAATAGAAACAAAAGTTTTACTAAACGCACGACATGCTGTACAATAGTGATACCTATAACGCATGCACGCACGCAAGAAAATTCTTTGATAAAAAAATAATTGAAAATTCGAAGTTTGTGGAGTTATTAAGTCAATAAATAAATCTGGATAGGTAGAAAAATAAGTACAATATTTTTCATAAAGCTTTCGATTCTTCTCAATTCTTGCTGTAGTAAGAATCGCGCCTTTTTCCATTTCTATATTGTTCCTAAAGTAACGCTGTATTCCCGTATCAACTGCCCGACTTATAATCTTATCAAGTGGCATTATACGTCAATCTCAAACTCCTCTTTTTTATTTAGCTCTTCCATAGTAGCATTATCATATTGAGAGAAATCGTCTTCTTCGACTATATCGAATTTAGCTTCTAAGTCTCGGGCCGACTTCAATGCTGCAATTCGTCTCTCAATATCATCTCCGATACCGGGTTCATTTGTGTATAATCGCTGGCAGAAATTTTGAATATTCTCCATTGTCTCGTCAACGACATCTTTTTTTACTCCTGTATAATACCTATTAACCCAGCCAGTTTTCTCCAAATAAGCATATAGCTCACCAACACTATCAAAATCACTGGCATTTTTAACATTCTTAGGAGTAAAATCAGATACCTTTACAAGCTTATCATAGGAGCCAAGGAGTTTATCTATGTCCTGACCTGCGCGCAATCTTTCATCTATTTCTAGGGAAATCTTACAAAGTTTAAGTGCTTGGTCAACTTGTAAAGCGCCATTGACATTTTGAGTAGCCAACATACCAGAATAAAGATTCTCTAAGTAGTCTAATTGCTCTTCTGAGTAATTAGCCCCCCATCTAGCAGATAGCTTCTTAATTGCTTCCTCACTAAGCGCAGGAAGTTCTCTCTCAATTTGTCCATCAGCTTTTAACTTTTTAAACTCATTATAATACTCTTTCCATCCAAGGTGCTCATATTCTTCTGAATCAAAAATTCTTGCATAATAAGGAAAAGCCTCATATCCATTTGCTTTCGCCATTTTCTCCCATTCTTTGGGGACAAAAGGCAAATCAACATATTGGCAAATCCTATCAATAAATTCCCAATTCCCTTCATAGCTTTCAATTAAACTTGCTAAACAACTATTACAAATAGGAATACGTCCATCTGGATAGAAATAAGATTTTGTTTTTACATAATTATCTATTGGCTGGAGCGTGTTGCAACGAGAGCATTGCTTAATGACCGCTTTGCGCGTTGTAGCCATTATCCTTTACTCGCTTGTTTTACAACTTTTATTAATTGCTTTTGTTGCTTCGCTCCTAAGCGGCAATAGCAATCAATTAATTCCGAAAGTAGCTCCTCAAATTCTCGAATTTTTTTATCTTTATCAACTAAACTTATATCAAAAATTCGAAGAACTCCTGCGAATTCTTGTGGCTCCAATTTGCAAGAATATTCTAAAAATTCTATTAATCTTGAAGCTTCTTTAGGTTCATTTTGTTTCATTTATACCACGCGCCGTCCCGACTTTAAAGCCTTAAAAATACAGAATTTTGGGACAGGCGCATCTCCTTAATTTTTAATTCGATTTTCCTTATCGCATCTCTTACAGCAATTAGAGAATCCGTCGGAACTTCTTGCCTTTCGAACAAAATTCCTTGTATCTTTAAGTTTTGTCTTCCCGCAACAATTACATTTTTTAAAGGCCATCGGCTTTTCTCTGTTTCTATAAGTATCATAGTGAAGGCGCGCAGCTTCAGCAATAGCATTACAAATGTTTTTCTTAAAGATAGTTGAAATGTAATTGTCGGTGTGAGTCTTTCCGAACTTTTCCTTTAAAATCTCAACTATCCGCACATTTGATTGCTTATAGATTTTTTGATGAAGGATTTCGCGCTGTTCGGGAGTTAGAGAAGCGGCGGCACTATAAAAATTTAGTGTAGATAGGATTGCCGCAACTAAGCTTTCTGGGTCTCCTTCTGCGCTAGTCTCTAGCTCTCTATAATACTTATAAAGATTATAAATATGGTTTGGATTTGAAAAGTCAATCGCAAGTTTATCGGTACGGGCGCTACGTTCATCTTCCTTCCAGTCTTCCATTTCCCTTTTTTCTAAGTCTCGCCTATCGAAAAACTCTTTGTGCTTAGCTAAATGCCCAAGGTACGACTCTTTCTCTAGGTAGTCGGTAAAAATTGGGTTTTTTTCGGAATAGAGACCTAATGGGAGAATGGTGTAGTTTGAATCTTCCCAGTTAATGGTTCCGGAGGTTATGTCGGTATCGATAAAGCGAAAGCGGGGAATTAGGGGAGTAATTGTTGGATAAAAGGAATCTCGGATTGTGAATTGCTCCCGGCGCATCTCAACTAAGTTATGGCGCATTTGATAGAGTTCATAACGAGTTGGGGGTTTTCGGCGAAGAAGACGATTTTGTTCTTCTTTTGGAAATTCCGATATATCTTTTTTCTTGGAAAAATAATCGATTTCGTTTGCTAAACGATCGATTGACTCCCAAAGGTCTTTTAATGGTTCAATTTCGGAATTTTCGGAACGGTTTATTGTGGGTTTAGGGGTACGATAGATTTTTTTTCGGTTTAAGGGGGAGATTGTTTCTTCGTTAAAGTTTGGGTCTTCGATTAGAGCGTTAAGAGACGAAGGAGCTTTTCGGGCAAAAGTTCCATATCTCGTTTTTATCTCCACAAAGCCCTTATCAACCAACGATTCCCCATCTCCTTCCTTCCCATAAAGTACGTAATCCCCTAGAAGTTCAAGGTCTTCGTTACGAAGTTTTTTTCCTCCCTCATTCCAAAGAGAAACGAGTTCGGAAACGTATTTTTGTCGTTCTTCCGCCGTCTCAAGGGAAAAATCAAGTTCCAGCCCATTATTAGTTCTTTTTGGCATTTTTCTTTTTTTTCTTTCCTCCTTCCCTTCCTTCCCCTATTATACCATAATAGGCGGGGGAAATTCAAATTTTTTAATTTCGTGGGGATTTGTTACCAGGCCCGTCCCTTTCGTTTGTGAAAAAACTAACAAAATCCCAAAAATACCCCGGAGGGTATATTGTTCGAGCGCCTGCATATTTATGCAATTATGCTGTATAATTATTCAATTCAAACGATCGATAAATTAATTATATCTAATTAACCTTTTTAGAACGCAGACCATTATGATTTTAGAATTGTTATAAGAATATAAATAGAATATAAAAAGAATTGCAAGGGTTAGAAAACCCTTGCAATCTCTTCCGACGTGTATTTTTTGTTTTTATCGTACAACAGCGCCGGCGAATTTTTAATCGCATTGTAGAATTTTTTTGTGCTTGCCTGTATAGACGGCTCGCAATCGGCATAATTCTTTTTGGCATGGCCTTGATTGATACGGATTGCCCCAACACTTTCAAGCAAGGCGATAAAAGCAGAGTATGTAAAAATCTTGTCTGGAACAGACCACCGTTCCCCCTTCGTATTGGCATTGCATACGTTATAACCGTATACAATGAAACCGTTCCGACCCTGTTCGAGCGCGCGCAGCACGTTGCCGATTCGTCCGCTATTGGTCTTGATTTCAATCGCGCGCGTGCGTCCGTCAATATTTGCGTAATTGTCCGCACGACCGGCACCAGATACTCTATATTTTTCGGAGCCTTCCCGCGTTAAATCCAACTCACGGATTTTTCCGCCTGCGCCGCTATCAACTCCCGGAGTGGGTTTTACGCGGTAGTTGACCAAGTCAAGTTCAGCAATCCGTTCTTCGCGAAGGTTTTTCGCCGCGTCCTTACGCGCTTTGGAGTTGCGCGACATTTCACGCATTGCCGCGACTCTTTCGCTCCAGTTTTCCATGATTTCAACTCCCCTTCTTTTTTGCGTTCCCTTGAGTACATACCTATTATAACACCAACAGTCACGTAATGCAAGCCCTTTTTATTACGATTCTATTAAAATTTTATTACAAAAAAAAAGAAAATAAAAAGTGTTGACAAATCGAGTTAAAAGCGGTAAAATAACCGTGATAGCAAAAAAGAGGCGGGGAACGAAAATGAAAAGCAAAAAATGTCAAAACGTCAAAGAAAGTCAAATAGTCAATAATCGTCAAAGAAAGGCGTACCCATCCGCGCGGTTGCCTAGGTGCGGTCTGATCCGTATCAATGGCGCTATTCACGTCTATGCAAGCTGTGAAAGCTGTGAAAGCTGCATCGGCTGGAAAAGCTGAAAATTTTCTTCAAAAAACTGTTGACATGAGCTGGAAACTGTAGTATAATGAAGATGTTGAAAGGGGATGGAAAAATGAACGGATTCTATTTGAAGATCGGGCGCTTTAACTGGTATCCTATGGTTCTACTTAAAAATCTTCTTCGGTTCACTATCGCTATGGCGGCGCTATGGCCTCTTGCGTCATGGTTTGATGTGGTCTATCAAAACTTGACTGGCCGCGCGCTTCTCATGTTCAACTATTGGACAATCCTATTTAAGTTCATCTAAGAAAGGAAGTAAATAACTATGGTCTATGGTTATATTGAAGCTATTCTTGCGCTTCTTGTGCATACGTTTATCGCGTCTCTGTTCGTGTGGCTTGCCTATGCAAAGGTTCTAATGCTTCCGTTGAATCTTCCTTATTTCTCTTATAAAGAAATTTTGTTTATTGTTTTTGCAATTAAAACTCTTACTTCACAAGTTACTTTGTCTCTTGTTTCGAAAGAAGAAGAGGAAAAAGAAGAGGAATAATCCTCTTCTTCTTTCTTTTTATATTTAGACATACTACGTCTAAACCCTAAAAAAGAAGAGGAAATTATTCCTCTTCATCTTCATCAATTTCATCGAAATATTGACTGAAATTATCTTCTATTTCTCTAACTGCCGCACTATACACAATATCGTCACATCTATCACGAATATTGTCTACAAATTGTTCATTTACCAACATATCAAAAATATCTGAAGCAGAAAAAAGGTTGTTGAGGGTATCCGAAAAAAAATCACCATTCCAACTTGTCAATTCATCAAGAAGAAATTCCTTCGCTTCTTCTTCAGTCTCAAAAGTTACCGAACGATCATCATAATAAACGTACATTTGGTTTCCTCCCTTTCTTTTATGGCCTTATTATATCATAGGTTCGCACGAATGTCAAGAGGAAAAATAAAAATCTTTTTATCTTTTTTCTTTAAAAAAGGGTTGACAATTCCTCCAGCATGTGCTATACTATAATTGTTTCAAGGGAACAGAAAGGAGAACGAAAAATGATTCTACATGTCGAATCTATTTCAAGAACTGGCTACTATTTGGACAATTACGAAAAGAATGCCCTTAAAATCACTATTAATATTCTAAACTCTCTTTATAGAAATGAGATATTCATAGAAGCAGAAAGCCGACCTTTTGTGCCGGAAGATTTTAAAAATATTGCTGAACAACTAAACGAAATTCTCTGTTATCAGGGGACAAAAAGCCAATCAGAAATAAACAACGAATTTCGTTGTCCAACGTATGAAACAAGACCAAACGTAAGAATTTCGTTTGATGAATATGAAGAGGAAGAAGAGGAAGAAGACTATGATGAAGACTGAAACGATTCTAAAATGGGCATGCAAGCAAGCAATGGCAAACGTTATTAATTGTGAAGACTGCCCTCTTTTTGAAAGAACGTGCAAAGGGTGGGCAAGCGACGAAGATTTTTGCCCTTCAACGGAAGATTGCGGCGAAATGCTTTTTAAATTCCTCCAGCAAGAAGAAAAGGCGTAAGCCTTTTCTTTTTTAGAATCCATTTTTATTTTTTAGAATCTAATTTGCTTTTGTAATTTAGACGTACTACGTCTAATTTTATTCTCCTAAAATTTTGAAATTTGCTCCTTTTCCTCTTGACACTATTACGGTTTTATGGTACAATAAAGGCGTAGAAAGGAAGTGGAAACAATGAAGTATTTTGAAGTAACTTGTGTGCGCGGGCATTGCGGTTCAGGGAAGTCTACCAATTACATTACATTCTATTATAAGGGCGCGAATTCCGTTGAAGCTATTATGTGGGCAAAACGTCAACCCGGCGTTAAACATTCCCGTATGCCATTAGGTTGTTTTGAAATTTCAGAAGCGAAATACAAAGAAAAGATTCAGATTAGCGCATATCAAAGAGCCTTCGCAAAATAAAGCGGATTTGTTCCGCTTTTATTTTATTTAGACGTACAACGTCTAAATCCCAAAATTCGCAAGTTCGTTAGTTATTTCACAAACGAAAAAGATTTTAAAAAAAATCGAAAAAACTTTCGAAAAAGGTATTGACATTTTTCTAAGGGTATGCTATAATACAATTGTTCCAAGGGAAGGGAACAAAAAAGAAAAAGGTCAAGGACAGACCGAAAAACCAGAAAGGGAACTATAATGACGAATCGTGAATTCTTCTCCGCTATCCTGAACAATGAAACTCTGTCTGAAGAACTCCGCGCCCATGCTGAAGCGCAGATTGCCAAACTTGACAAGGCGATTGAAACCCGCAAGTCTCACCCGACGAAAGCGTCTGTTGCGAATGCGCCGCTTCTCGCGAACCTTCGCGCGTTTATTAACGAAAACGATGGAACTTTTACCGCAACCATTCTTGCGCCGCTCTTTGAAGTCTCTACACAGAAAATCTCTGCTCTGCTCCGCGCACTTGTAGATGAAGGTATGCTGAAGCCTTGCGACGTTAAGGTAAAAGGCAAGGGAACCATGCGCGGTTATACTAAGGTTAGTACGGAAGTTGAGAAGGGTTAAACCCTTCTCTTTTTTTATTTAGAAAGATTTAGACGTACTACGTCTAAATAGGAAATGCACCTTGTTAATTATTTAACTAACGAAAAAAACTTCCGAAAAATCAAAAATTCTTTTCAGAAACCTATTGACAAAAAAGCAATTTGGTAGTATAATAAAGATGTTCCAAGGGGAACGAAAAAAAAGAAAAGGGGACAAAAAAAAGATGGACAAGAAGATTCAGGAAATGGCGCGCGTTCAGGCTATGGAGATTGTTCGCAAGGCGTTCAGCGAAGCGGGTTATGAAGTCCTTCAGGTTGGTTCCGGTTCCTTCGCAATTCCCTTTGTTATCGAAGGTGAAGAAGGTTATTACAAGATTCCGATTCAGATTCCGAAAGGTTCGCGCGATGGCGAAGCGTTCGACGGTTACGCCGAAGCGGAGAACTACAAGATGGAAAGCGAAGAGAAGGCGAAGAAGAAAGCAGATAGTGCGGCGAAGAAGGCCGCGAAGATTGAACGTGATAAAGCAATGCGCGAAGCAAAGAAGAAGCAGAAGGAAGAAAAGGAAGGGGAATAACCCCTTCCTTTTTTTTTGGTTTTTAGATTTAGACGTTCAACGTCTAAGTTTTTCTGTGCACTTGTGAATTATTTAACGATTACTTAAAAGATAAAAGAAAATTTTGAAAAAGGTATTGACAAATGAAGCAGGTTGATGTATAATCTAATTGTTCTTGAAAGGAACGAAGAAAAAGAAAGAAGGTAATGAAACAATGGAAAAGAAAATTGACCGTCGCGAATCCCTTTACATGATACTTGACACAGAAACTGCAAATGGAATCTTTGATGAAGTAACTAAAAAGGTGTCGCTTGATTTTTCCCTTCCGTATGATGTTTCCTTTGTTCTTGCGAATCGTCACGCAACGATTTATCGTGAATTCTGTTTTGTTGTTGCAGAGATTTTCTATGACAAGGATTTAATGCAATCCGCATACTATGCAAGCAAACGACCGCTTTATGAAGCAATGATTGACGAAGGAAAAGCAATTGTTGCGACAATGGAAGAGATTAGAAGGTTTATTCGTTTCATTTGCGCGGAATACAATGTCAAGGCAGTTTGCGCATATAATGCGCGGTTTGACTATAATGCGACGAATAACGGAATTCGCCTTTACACTGGTTCAGGAATGCGTTACTTCTTTCCCTATGGTTTGGAAGTATGGGACATAATGAAAATGACAAATGACACAATCGCGAAGCAGAAGAGTTACAGAAAGTTTTGCTTTGATAATGGTTATGTAACCGCGCACAAGAAACCGCGCCCACAAGTTAAAGCCGAAACGGTTTACAGATATATTACAAATAATAAAGATTTTATTGAAAGTCATACAGGTCTTGATGACGCAATTATAGAAGCGCAAATTATGGCGCACTGTTTCAGACAACATAAAAAAATGCGCAAAGCGCTTTTTGAAAAGAAGGATTAAAAATCCTTCTTTTTTATAACTATCGGATTTAGACGTACAACGTCTAAATTAATTTTAGAAAAAAATAAAAAAAATTTTCTAAAAAGGCATTGACAAATACGCGCGGATAGTATATAATAAACTCATCAAATAAAAGAAAGAAGGTTAAACGATGGAAGTTTGGTTTGATATGGATGGGACTATTGCTGATTTTTATGGCGTAGATGGTTGGTTAGATTGCCTAAAGAAGGAAGATACAAGGCCATATAAAGAAGCAAAAACATTAGGAAACGCAAATCAAATTGCAAAGTATATGAATAAGTTGATTCGCGCAGGCCATTCTATTAATATTATAAGTTGGTGTAGTAAAAGCGGAACAGAAGAGTTTAACGCAAGAGTTACAAGAGTTAAACTTAATTGGTTAGAAAAACATTTTAAGTCTGTAAAGTTTGGGAAGATTCTAATTGTGCCATATGGAACAGATAAAAAAAAATGCGCAGGAAATGGAATCCTGTTTGATGATGAAGAAAGAAATAGAACGAATTGGGGTGTGGGCGCGTTTAATCCCTCTGATATAATTCCAGTTATGAAACATATTTTGAAGGACGATTTTTAATCGTCCTTTTTCTTTTTTCCGATTTAGACGTACTACGTCTAAATTTCACTTTTTTCAAATTCTCACTTGTTAACAATTTAACAATCCGTCGCGCCGATTCGTTAGTTAATTCACAAACAATCCGCGGTCGGCTCTAGTTAGTTATCTCTAACCAATAGTTATATATAAAGAAGTATTCGCGCGCAAATTTCAGCGTATGTCAAATTTTGATGGCGGCGCAACCATATACCAAAAGTCAAATTTCCATACATGTCAAGAAATAAGCTGCGTTTCGGAATAAGCTGCGATTTGGCCGCTGTCAAATTTTAAAGCAGCTGGATAAGCTGGATAAGCTAGAATTGCTGGAGGAATTTTAGCAAGAAAAGCTGGGAATTCCTATTCTCCGGCGCAAAATTTCCTACGATTTTCTTTTAGATTTCGAAAGAATTTTTTAGCGAGGAATAAGGAATTGATGGCACGGGCCCAAAATTTTTAACTCTCTTCTTACTCTCCCTACTTATTAAAAAAACACATTTATTCTCGACGCAAAGAATTCCTTTTAAATTTGTACCGAGAGTAAAGCAAATCATTTAAAATCGATTCTGAGCTACAAAAATCCTTGAGCCTGAACTCCCCTCCGTAATCGACTTTCTCGATAACGCCTGCGCGCTCGCGACAGATTTCGCTTTCTTTTTCCTTTTTCTTTTCTTGGCCGCCCTCAAATTTTAAATTTCCCCTATACCTTAAATACTTATTAAAAAAACACTTTTATAAAATTCTTTGTTCGCGCCTAAAACGAAAAAAAGCTACGCCATAAAAGACGTAGCTTTTCTTATATAGAGATGTATAAGCTGGAAGTCTCTCTCCCTTCCAACAAATACATTATACCATAGGTTTGAAGTTAACGCAAATTTTAGAGCGTCTCAAATTTTTATATTTTGAGGGTTTGAAAGACGTCGAATTTTGGGCGCACTCACTAAAACCCTTATCGCCCTCGCGCCAACCCTTTTCGACCCACCATCCCACGTTTTCTCGCTCCTCTACCGGTCCCCACAAATCATTTACACAAATTATTTACATAATTCCTCTTCTTACCCTAACTTTTAAACTAATCCAATAATCCCTTTTTTATTTCTCTTACCCCAAAATTAATTCCATTAATTTAAATCTAACTAACTTAAAATTAATTCCATTAATTTAAAACTAATTCCATTAATTTAAAGTTAATTTTATTATTTTAAAACTAATTCCATTAATTTACCATTAACTTAACCCCTTAATCTTTAGCTTAATCCTTTATTCATTAATTTCTTCTTAGTTAACTTTTTAATTTTAATCCCCTTATCCTTAACTTTTAGTTTTATTCTTAATCTTTATCCTTTATTTTTAACTTTTATTTCTTATTCTTCTTCTTTTATTCTTATTCCCTTATACATTATTTTTAAACTTCTTATACCTTATCCCCTTATACTTTATCCATTATTCTTTATCTTATACGTTATTTATTAAGTTATTCTTTATATTTATTCTCTTAACCTTTTATTTTTATTCTTCTTTTATATTATTCCTCTTATACTTATCCAATTAATTTTATTTTTTAGTTATTAAAGAAATTATATTTTATACTGTTTCCCTTTATATTATACAGAACATTTAAGCTTAAATTTAAGCTTATACTATATTCTTAATATAAAAATAAATCTAAGCTTAATATTAAACTTAGATTACTGTTTATATTAATGTTTAATTTTTCCCTTAATCATTAAGTAAGTGTTCTGATTAAATGTTCTGTTTAAATTTTTGGGGTTCTCGCGCGAAATTTTTCGAATTTTTTTAAAATTTATTTTTTTTGTAATTTATTTTTGAAATCTATTTTTTGAAATTTGAAATCGATTTTTTGAAATCTGTTTTTAAAATTTGTTTTTTGAAATCTATTTTCGATTTTTTAAAATCTATTTTTTGAAATCTATTTTTGAAAAATAAAGCTCCTCGCGCCCGTCCGTAAATTCGTTTTATAAAAGGATAAAGCGCAACTTTATCTTACTAAAGTACTAAAGTATTAATGCAATAAAAAAGGGAAGCTATTTTGCTTCCCAATACTCACATTCAAACCATCCATCCCAGTCTCCATACATAAGCTGGAAGTAATGGTTGCCCTTTTTATCAATCCGCTTAACCGGATAATCTTTTGTCATTTCTATTTTTGGAATATTAATCTGGTGCTTTTCTGAGTAAGTTAAAGCGATAGAACGCGCGCGATCATAAACTTCTTCAATCGTCTCTGCTTTAAAAGTCCCAACCTTTATTTCCGCATCATATCTTAATATCAATCTTACTTCTCCAAGATACATATTTAACTCCTCCTTAGCTAGAAGGAAACTTTCACGGTTTCGTAACACAAGCCTCATCTGCTTCATTTAAATCTCTAAGCGCCCTTCCCAAATGGCCTAATCGTTCATAAAACCGTTCAACCTGCGCCGGTTCCTGATAGCTATATCGCTTCATATGATTCTGAATGACAACCGCGCGCTCATACCTCATCTTATTCACATTTCTATGAAAAGAAAAAGAAGTCTCGCTTTCTAGCATGGATAAGTAAGCAGAAACGTTTTCGTGTCTATAAAAATGGGCATATTCTGTACGATTCCCTTTTGCATCATGGAAGACTTTACAATAAGGCTTGCCAATATCGTGTGCAAAACCGCAAGCCCTTTCGAACTCATCCTTTAGATATTCTGACTCACCAACATCCCAGCCATGCTCACCAATCGATTCAGGATGGTAGGGGGAATCGTGAGGGATTTTACGCTGCTCTTCTAGCAAATCAAACAAATCGAATTCATAACTTACATCTCCTATATGATGCATCCGCTCCATGGTAATTTTATCCCAACCTTCAAACCACCAAGGAAATTCAAACTGCTTCATCATATTAAGAATGACTGAGCGGGGAACTTTTCTTTCTCGCTCCTGCGCACGCATTACGCAAACCTCAAACGGAACAACAAAAACCGTAACCGCTTTAATACACGGAATATCCTCTAAGTTCTTTAGTATACCCATTCTTTTTTTGGAATTCAAATTCGTAGCATCATAAACGACATTTCTGCCTTCCTTTAAAGCTGCGCGCGTCCGCTTTTTCATTTCCTCAAATACTCGCGAAGGATTCTTCTGGCAATTCTCATCACCAAATAGTTCCCCTCTAATCGCATCCGAAGAAACCACTACTTTTTCAAAGCTCGTATAAGTGTTGGCATAGGTAGATTTACCAGAACCCGGTAGGCCAACCAGCATTTCAAAAATAGGAAGAGAATCTTTCCACTCCAGCCCTTCATCAAACATGCAAAGATGGTCCTGAGCATCTCCGCAACATTCTTTAATCCCATAATGTTTCGAAGAGCTCACGTAAGAGCTTAAATCCTGCATCGAGTGATTCCTCCCTTTTCTTTCCAGCTTCTTTATAATACTTTCCCAACACTTCTTTATCTTCTGTGTCTGGCGCAAAGTCTATATAATCAACTAAATACTCTTTAGCATATTCAATCATCTGCGCCAATTTCTCTTCATACTCTTCGTTGGTCATTGTGCCCGGATAACCATGGTGGTTTTTAGAAAAGTAAATCAAGGCATTCTGAAATACAGTTGCTAAATAAGCGTCCAAATTCCATGTATCGCGCGGGCAAAAACCATACTTCGCGCGCAGAATAACGTCTTTAATAACGCGAAAGGGCCACGCAATCTTTTTTAGAATTTCAAATTTGCAATAGGGACTCCTACCAAACAAAGAATAACTCTTATCATATCCTTTCACCTTCTGTTCCTCCTTATCCATCAAATCCGCTATAATCAATAAACACTGGCTTGTTATCAATTAATCCAACATTGCCCATATGAAGGTCATTAATACCAGAACTATACAAAAAATCCCAAAACCCGTCAAGCGTTTTCTCTCCATACTTATAAACGAAATAATCTTTTACCGCAGGAAACTGCGTACCGTTCATCTCATACAGGCTCCAGAATTCATCCTCATCGTCTCCCTTAACAGGCTGTGGGTCAGAAATGTCATGCCATGAAACACTTTCAATCTCATCTTTAATTTCTGAGTCTACATCCGCGCGGACGGAAACATAAATTGGAATCTCAAAATCAGCTTCGGGATATTTATAATTCATAAGGAACTTTGTCTCGGCAAAAAATTCTTCGTATCCGTTTCTTTTAGCAAGCTCATAATTCTGCTCTTCCAATTCGCAATAATCGTCTATGCCATCTACACCCTCAAAAGGAATTTTAATTACGTAATCATCGTTTTCAAAAAAGAAGCACGCCTTACTAACTCCAGAAGAAAAATAAAGCTCACTATCAAAATAGTCTGGAGATTGTTCAATTACTCTGCCATTATACTTTTCCCATTCGTAGAAATCGCTACTATATTGCGTCTGGAAAAAGGCATCAAGACCAAAATCATTGCCCAAACATTCAAGAACATACGTCCATTTCTCTTTAATTCGTTCAAGATTCAGTTCCATTTCAATGCCCTCTTTTCTTTCCCTTCTTTACCTATATTATATCAAAACTTTCTTAAAAAGTCAAGCAAAAAATAAGCCTCGCACTTAACCGCGCGAGGCCATTTTATTAGTCGTCAATATATTCGATATCCCATTCCACATCATTATCTTCAAAGGAATAAACGTCTTCTGTCATTGTGATATTAAGACTGATAATCTGCTTCTCGCCATAACACTGAGAAAGCTTCTGTGTAGCTTCTGCCCAAGTCCCCGCGCTAACAAAACCTGCATCTTCGGCTGTCTCACAATTATCAACATCATAATATTCAATCACATATTCAAACATATCTTCTCTCCTTTATTCTTCGCTATAATAAAGTTTATTTTTTAAAATTAGATTCTGAACAGTTTGTTTCGCAGCTTCTTTATCAGAGTGAACTTTAAAAAGAATCTCTGCGCCGTCAATTCTACCACTCTTACTCTCCTTTACAAACCATATAAAGAACTTCCGATAGCTATTTTCAACTTTAAGCCCTCTCGCGCAAAGATTAATTTCCGTAATTGACGTTATCTTTGGCGTATCAATCAGTCCTTGTCTCTCAAAGTATTCCTTTCTCTTCTTTGCTCGAGCCAAAGAATCTTTTAAATCCTCAATAGTTCTAACCCAGAAATACCCGAAATCAGATGGTGCACGGACTTCATCAAGCCATATTTTCATTTTGCTTTCCTTGCTGCAATCTCACAAGAATCATCCGGGTCAAGCTGCCCATAAATCATTTTTTTAGAACAACGATAAATACCAAGGTCTTCATACTCAAGATATTCACAATCTTTACACTTAATGGAAGGTGCGTTTCTATAAGCAGAAAAAGCTAAGTAGACTTCTTTAAGAAGATACTCCATACAGGAGGCCTCTGTCGTACAGCCATTATCATGGCAAGGGCATTCCTCACCGCATACGTTATGCGTACAGAGATAGCAAGCTTCGAGAATTCCCTCTTTAGTCATTTATCTTCTCCTCTATAAGTCCATAAAGATCCTTAAAACGAATCATAAAAGTCATTCTTGTATGTCCCATCTTTACAAGAGTCGTTTAAGTTAAGTTTCCCCTGAATCTTTCCTCGAGAACACCAATAGACACCAGAAACTTCCATTCCCAGAAACTTGCAATCCCTACATTTAACCGGCTTTTTAGAGCAAATATAAAAGCCATGAAAACGCTTTCTTTCGTCTTCACTTAAAGGCAAAGGCATTATATTAAAGAGCTCTTCGAGAACCTCATCTCGGCCTTCCGCGCCCATCCTTAATCCTCCAAAAACGGATTATTCTTAAGCCGCCAATCGCATCCCTTAGCAAGAAGGAACTGCTTCCAAAGTCTCTTTTCGTTCTCTAGCACTTCAAAATCCGCATAAATGCCATCATCGCGAAGAACAATCGTATCGTCAAGAACCTCATCAAAAGGTTCTCCGTCTTCGTCCTCTGATTCCCATGTCGAGTGACAAGCTACCTCAAAGCTATCATCAATTTTATCATAAGAAATAGCATCAACTGTAAACTCTTTCATTGCAGCATCCATAAATTCCTGAATTTCGTCACAGCGAAGAGAACCAAAGCAACGATATTCCATTATTCTTCTCCTTCCACTTTATCCTTGGCTTCTGCTCCAAACATCACGTCAGTACACACATAAAGCTCGCGCGCATACCGTTTCTTCCCGCAAAACGGACAAGTTACAACCCACGACACTCTATAAGTTGCCAACTCATTTGCTTCGCTTATATTTTCAAAACCATATTCGTTTTCGCACTCTCTATTAAAATTCCATACGCTCTGATGATAGGTGTGGCCACAATCTACGCAAGTTAGCATTTTCTTCCCCTTTCTTACAAGTATATTATATCAAAAGTTTAAATTAAAAGCAAACTACTTAAAAACCAAGCAATAAACAAAGTAAAGAACTGTTACGATACAAACTACACCAGAAACAATATTAGAGACTTTAATTTCTTCTAGAATTTCTTCTCTTGTTCGATCCTCTTCTTCTATTCGCTTCATTAAATGTCTAGCCCTTCGTTATGAACAATTTCAACTCCGGCTTCAATTAAAACCTGTTCTACCGCTGTAAGCTCTGTTGTTCTTTCCTCTTCATACTTGTAAACTACCTTACGAATCCCCCCGACGATGAGAGCCGCAGCACATACCCTACAAGGAAGATAACGGAGAAAAGCCACACCACCATTAACCTCGCACCCCTTAGCTTCAATTAGCGCTTTAATTACAGAATGAATATGAAATTCGTCATTAAGAATAACTGGTTCTGAGATACACACATAGCTTTTGTCCCCATTCGCAAGAATACAGCGCTGGTCACTTAGCTTCCGCGACATTTACACTACCTCCAAGATGACGGATCCTTCGTTCAAGTTTTTTTATGATATACTTATTTGCAACCGGGTCACGCTTATTCAAGAGGTCTCTCCGCGCTATTGCCATTTCGGATTCCAACTTCATATTTTTCATCTTACGTTTTACCTCCTATAACAAGGAATACTCCTAGAAATCTTTTCGTACTTGTTAATTACTCTTTCAATCTCCTCATTATACACATCAGTCTGAATTCGAAGCTCTCCATACTTCTCTTTCATATCAATAATGTGTACCTTACCCGCGCCAGACCGCTTAATTGCTTTTGCCAAATCTTCCAACATTTGCTCTCCAAAAGCTTCTGCCCAGACAGATGGAATAAGTCCCAACCAAGAATATTTAAGCGGCTTCCCTTCGATACTGTAAACCTCTGCAAATGGATACTTCTTAATGATTTCTTTATCTGTCATCTTTTTTTTCTCACTTCCAAAGTAAATTGTCCGTAAGTCATTGGAATAATTTTTAATTCTCGCTTAAGAGAAAGCGGAAAATTAGGCGCGTCATCAAACCAATCCTTCAGATATTGTCCATAAGCACGATGTATTTCAACAGGAGAATCAAGATATGGTTCAATTTTATCCTCAAACTGTTTCAAAAAAAGATTGTAATCCATTACTCTAACTCTCCTCTCACTTTCTATAAATATTATAGCAGAATTCCCCTGAAAAGTCAAAAAGCGATAGACCTAAATCTATCGCTTTCTTTCTTATTCAATTCGTTCATATTCAGTACGAATTAGTTTATCTGCGACATCATAAAAGTCATATTCTTCTGCCTTTCCAATATCGCATTCTAGATAATTGGCAATTACTTCATTGCGGCTTTCACCATACCAACTCCAATTATCTACGCCATCTCGCTCTAGCATCTCAAGCGTTAGGGAGGCTTCTAGTAGTTCTGCTAGCTGAGATTCACTAATTCTATAGTAATATTCTTCCATAATCTCCTTAACTCATTTCCTCAATAATATCTTCAGAAAGACCTTCAGTTTTCATATTTTCCGTGGCGAGACCACGCATCATTTTAAAGGCAAAGTTCTTCTGTTTATACACATCAAATTTATCTGCTTTATTATCTCGTCTAATAACACAACCTTCGCGCCAATGGTGCGCAAGCGTTGATTCTCCATCGCAGTATTCCTGCGCCAGCTTCTCTACTTCTTCTGCATCTTTAATGAATCCTTTATACAAAATGGGAACGTACTTCCAACCGCACTTTTTGCAATAATCTTGAATCTGTTCAGTAGAGAACTCAACTGCGACATCACCATCATCGTCCAACAGGCAAATACGATACACATAAAAATCAAACTTGCCTTCGTCACACCCATAATTGAAAACCATCGTTTTGCCATAGTCACGAGTAAACTCCTTATTCTTCAAACAAGTAGTATCAACTTCGCCCATAAGTGGAGCCATACCCTCTCCTGGCCAGCCAACGATTTCCGCAAACACTTCCATATTCTTCATAAGGAATGGCTTAATCTTCTTATGAACTTCAAGTCGAAAATTGCTTGTACCATAGAATCCGTCATTTGGCTTTTCTTCCTCAATAAGGACGCGCCGAGAACCACAAACATCCTTCCATTCTACCTTTTCTGGTAGTCGTAGAAGCTTTCTCCACCAAGAAGTAGCCTTTACTGGAACTAGCGCAGAACGATGAGAAGTACCTTCTAGCTTTTCAGTAATGGTAATACGATCACCATTCTTAAAACTGCTAAGAGAATAAGCAAGCTGAGGAGTATCGATATGTTCTGGAAAAACAAAGTTATATTTCTTTTTCTTCTTCTTTGAGTTTCCATGAAACTGACCGAGAGTTTTATGCTTTGGAATATACTTCTTACAGATTTCTTTTCCGTTAATAGAAGTAATCTGGTCGCCTTCTTTAAAGTCAAAAGAATGCTTATCCAAATACTCAAAGCAAGAAATAGGGAGCCAAAGACCATCTGAGCGCTCTCCGCGCAACTTCAGCGCGCGAATATTGCGCTTATTCGGGTCAAGATAGCCGCCACCATCAGTACCGTCAGGATTCTTTCGCCGCACAAGATCATTAGCTTCACAAAACTCTTCACTTAGCTGGCCATCAACTGGAAAATAAACGCCAAGTTCATCTTCTGTATGATTTTTAGAAACAATAATCTGGTTCCCAAAACAATCTGCAAGATTAAGTCTATCTGCATTCGGCATTGCACGAATATTGCTTAGCTTTGTAATATAGCCACAATACATACTTATTCTCCTTCCTCAACTAAAAAATCATAGACTTTGTACCAATCGTTTACATCAATTGCTTTATCGTATTTATCTGTGACACAACCGGGATAATATCCGCGCAAGAAATCTAAATCAAAAATAAAATAATCAAGCCACTCATACTTATCATTCATTGCCTTGCAAAGCAAATCATATCCAATTTTAATAGCCTCTCCAATGTGGAAAGAGCAAAAATCCGGATCAAGTCGATGAAAAGCCTTATCGACTCTATCCATTTTGTCAGACAAATCTTGAAGGCGATACATAAAATTAACAAATTCCTGTTTAGAAAGAGTTGCCATTCATTTTCCTCCACTTTCTTTATATATTATATCATTTTTATAAAGAAAAAGCAAGTTAGATAATTCCTAATTTTCTAATGCTACGGCTTTATCCTGTCTTGCAAAAATATCCTGCATATAAAGAAGGGCCTGATAACGATGGAACAGACGCATAAAATCTCGATAGGTATTGGAGGTAAATCGAGTTTTTTTCTTTTCGCGCCAGTCATGCGTATAATTTATAAAGAGAGCATAATAGATAGAATTACAATATTGCTGAACGTGCCACGTCCCTTCATCGATTCTATTGGGGGTATAGTTCATATGATAAACTGTATAACGTCCAAATCGCTTTTTATCGGTTAAATTTATTCGAAATTTGGAACTCAAACCATAGATATAAAGAAATTCGCCCGTTTGATGAATTTGACCAAGATGCAACGAATCTTCTAGAAAATCACAAAAAAGTCTTAGCTCTTCTCCCATTTAATTCTCCTTCCAATCTTCATCTTCGTTGGTTTTTCTTAGGTATTCATCCATAGTATCTGCATCTACCACTTCAGTAACCTCAAAGCCATAGCGATGTGGTGCAACAATGTAGAGCTTAAAGTGGTTTTCGCCATACTCTTTAGCTTCTTCAAGTGTAGTGAAAATCATCTTATTATCTCCCTTCTTTTTTTATATTATACCAAAAAAGAAAAGAAAAAACAAATTAATTATTAATAAGATTTCGTAGTAGGTCTTTTACATTAGCCAAAAAAGTGACGTGAAAGGTATAAGAGTTATAAGCAATTTCCCTTTGCTCTTGAAAACGCGCGTAGGCTTCCTCAAAGCTTGTTGCCTTACTATGAAATTCAATATCGCCGGGGTCAGAGAAACCGATTCGAATTATGCCATTATTAATACCACTAACGTTAACATCATTTGCCGCACGTTCGATCGCCGTTCCCGCCGCGATAAGTAAAGCAGAGAGAGGATAAAGAATACCATTTAAATTAAATGTATGAATAACCGTTGTATTGTCAGTATCATTTCCCAAGGTTTCCCAGTCATCAAAAAATAAGTAAAGCATTGCGCTAATTAAAGCTCTTCGTAATTCTTCTTCTAATTCCTCATGCTTATTAGCTATCATTGCTCCTTTTAAAGTGCTATACATAGTACCAATAAAATCTTCCGCATTGCCAATTCCAACTTGGTCGAGTATATCTGCGGCAGCACTTAGTTTTTGAGAGCCGCCATCTTTCAAATCTTTAAAGCCACTACCAAGAGTAAAAGTTTTATCAGAAGTATAAATAATAAAGGTATCATCTAAATTAGAGAATTTCTTCGACTCTTGAGCTAATTTGTCCCGTAAGGCTCTCAAGCTTTTATTACCTGTATAAGCGTTAGTAACACTGTTTAAAATCTGTGATGTATTGGCATTCGCATTAAAGCTAAAAACCGTTAGCGTGTCTGCTTTAGCGACTGCTGTATCTTGCCCTAAAACTGCCGAATCGCTCATTCCCGCGCCGATGCCTCTCATTGCGGCAAACAAAAATTCAGCCAGTCTCCCGCCAAAACTTCTAGCCTTCTGCTCATTATAAAAGTTCAGCGCTCCATTTTTTCTTAAATTCTTTTA
>ERZ808258.182-NODE-182-length-29127-cov-4.741401_pt1 | contig 29127 bp, 22 predicted proteins | sample MGYA00521280_ERZ808258 | MGnify/ENA primary metagenome ERZ808258 (study PRJEB31516, sample SAMN03275585) | gut metagenome | biome: mammalia-associated habitat; material: feces | host: Papio cynocephalus | place: Kenya | collected 2012-07-19 ...
AGCCCATGTACACGCTGAGCGCCGGCAACATCGTGTCATTGGAATCATCCAACGCGGTGCGCGTGGCCCAGACGAAAATCGACGATGCCGAAGGATTCGTCTTCTCATCCAAAGGCGGCGCCGTGCTCGGCCATGATGGGCGCGTGAAGCGCATCGGAACGGACGGAACCCTGCAGGGCACCATGTTCTCCGGGCATGCGATGCGCGCCATATGCAAGGGAAGGGGAGGAGAGATCTGGGCCGTTGACGGTTCGACGGGGAAGGTCCTCGTCGATGATGGCGGCAAGGAGCGTGCCTTCGCGGTCCCTGGGCTCGATGACGGGCAGCATGTGCGCGCGATCGGCGTGTCTCCGGAAGGCGACCGTCTCGCGTTCTCGGTGGATTCCGACGGCCACGCGCAATCCGGAATGGGCATCATCGGAATCAGGCGTGGCTCGAATGGCGAGGCGGAATCGTTGGCATCGTCGTTCCTGTGGATTTCGAGCCAATCCGGAGTGACCATGATGACCTTCTACAATGACGTGACCTTCGTCTACGCCACGCAATACGGACAGAACGGCCGTGCGCAGATCGCACGCCGCCAGCTCGTGCCCGGACCCGAGGCGAGCCAGGGGCTTCCCGACGGCGGCGCCGTCGCGATGGCCACGGGCGAGGTCAACATGTATCGGCGCCTCACCGTGCTCGACCATCTGGGCGTGGCCAGAACCGTCGATGGTTCGCTGGAAGGCTCATGGTCGATCGCCGATTCGCAGGTCACGGCATTGTCCGCGCAGTAGGCATCGAGTTGTTACCGAAAAGTTATCGCATGAGGTTGAGCGTCGGCGGATTCGCGACGATACTGGAACCACTGATGGCGATGAAGCCCATCGAAACAGCAACGACTCGAGGAGGAGTTTCATGAAGAATTGGAAGAAGGCCATCGCGGTATGCGCTTCCGCCGCGGCTCTGGTCAGCATGGCGGCATGCGGCGGCTCGAACAGCAGCTCGGGATCCGACAGCGGCAAGAAGACCATCGGCTTCGTGGCGGTCGGTCCGGAAGGCGGCTTCCGTACCGCCAACGAGAACGATTTGAAGAAGGCGTTCAAGGCGGCCGGATTCAACCTGGTGTATTCCCCGACGCAGAACAATGACCAGCAAAAGCAGATCCAGGCGTTCAACAAGTTCGTCAACGATGAAGTCGACGCGATCGTGCTGTCCGCCACCAACGATTCCGGTTGGGACGACTGCCTGGAGAACGCGGCCGAGGCCGAGATCCCGGTCTTCACCGTCGACCGCAACATCAGCATCAAGAGCGCGGCGGCCAAGAAGGCCGTCGTGTCCCACATCGGACCGTCCAACGTCTGGGCCGGCGAGCAGGCGGCTGAATTCGTCAACAAGAACTTCCCGGACGGCGCCAACGGCTTCATCCTGGAAGGCCCGGCAGGCCTGTCCGTCGTGACCGATCGTGGACAGGGCTGGAAGAACAAGGCCGCAAGCAACATCAAGGTGCTCGAGTCCCAGTCCGCGAACTGGTCCACCGATGAGGCCAAGACCGTGACCGCCGGTCTGCTCGACAAGTACAAGTCCGACAACCCGCAGTTCATCTTCGCCCAGAACGACGAGATGGGCCTCGGCGCGGCACAGGCCGTGGACGCCGCCGGACTCAAGGGCAAGGTCAAGATCATCACCATCGACGGCACCAAGGCCGCGCTGCAGTCCCTCGTCGACGGCGACCTCTCCTACGTCATCGAATACAACCCGATCTTCGGCGAGGAGACCGCCAACGCGGTCAAGGACTACCTGAACGGCAAGTCCGTCAAGAAGGACATCGAGATCGAATCCAAGACCTTCGACGCCAAGAGCGCCAAGGAGGCGTTGGACGCCGGAACCCGCGCGTACTGATCGCGATGGGTGACGGTACCGAATCCCACTTCCTCTCATAACCCCATGAACGGTGCGTCGCGCATGATGACGCACCGTTCGCTACATCTTGGGCAAATATCACAAAACGATAACATTTTTCGTAAGGCGAAGACATGGTAGACAAGAAACCAATCGTCGTGATGAAGGGCATCACGATCGAATTCCCGGGCGTCAAAGCCCTGGACGGCGTCGATCTGCGTCTGTTCCCCGGTGAGGTCCACGCCCTTATGGGCGAGAACGGCGCCGGCAAATCGACGATGATCAAAGCCCTCACCGGCGTGTACAAGATCAATGCGGGCTCCATCGAGGTGGATGGCAAGCCGCAGACCTTCACCGGCACCGGTGACGCGCAGAACGCGGGCGTCGCCACGGTGTACCAGGAAGTCAACCTGTGCACCAACCTGAGCATCGGCGAAAACGTCATGCTGGGTCATGAGGTGCGTGGACCGCTGGGCATCAACTGGAAGAAGACCTATGAGAAATCCAGGAAGTTCCTCGCGCAGATGGGCCTGGAGCATCTCGACCCAAGGGCCCCGCTGAGTTCGATCTCCATCGCCATGCAGCAGTTGGTGGCCATCGCCCGCGCCATGGTGATCGACGCCAAGGTGCTGATCCTCGACGAGCCGACCTCATCGCTGGACGCCAACGAAGTGCAGGACCTGTTCAAGATCATGCGCAAGATCCGCGATTCGGGCGTGGCCATCCTGTTCGTCTCCCACTTCCTCGACCAGATCTACGAGATCACCGACCGTCTGACCATCCTGCGTAACGGCAAGTTCATCAAGGAGGTCATGACCAAGGACACTCCTCGCGACGAGCTCATCGGCATGATGATCGGCAAGAGCGCCGCGGAACTGAGCCAGATCGGCGCCAAGAAGGAGCACAAGGACGTTTCCGGAGAACAGCCCATCGTCTCCGTCAGGCAGCTGGGGCTCAAAGGCACCATCAATCCCACCGACCTGGACGTCTACCCCGGGCAGGTCGTCGGCTTCGCCGGACTGCTGGGCTCCGGACGAACCGAACTCGGCCGTCTGCTGTACGGTGCGGACAAGCCGGATTCCGGCACATACAAGCTCAAGGGCAAGAAGACCAGCATCTCCGATCCATACACGGCGTTGTGCAACAAGATCGCGTACTCCACCGAAAACCGCCGAGATGAAGGCATCATCGGCGATCTGACGGTGCGTGAGAACATCCTGATCGCATTGCAGGCGACGCGCGGCATGTTCAAGCCGATTCCCAAGAAGGAAGCCGACGAGATCGTCGACAAGTACATGAAGGAGCTCAACGTCCGGCCGAACGATCCGAACAAGCTCATCAAGAACCTGTCCGGTGGCAACCAGCAGAAGGTGCTGATCGCACGCTGGCTGGCGACGCATCCAGATCTGCTCATCCTGGACGAACCGACGCGAGGCATCGACATCGGCGCCAAGGCCGAAATCCAGCAGGTCGTGCTCGATCTGGCCGAACAGGGCATGGGCGTCGTCTTCATCTCGTCCGAAATGGAAGAGGTGGTCAGGCTCTCCGACGACATCGAAGTGCTGAAGGACCGCCATAAGATCGCCGAACTCGTCAATGACGATACCGTCTCCCAGGAGACCATCGTCCAAACCATCGCAAACACGAACGTCAATGCGGGAAAGGAGGCATGATGACCGACAAGAAGGCAAAGCAGGAAAACGGCTCCGTCGTCAAGAAACTGCTCTCATCGAATCTCACGTGGTCCGTGGTCGCGCTGATCGTGCTCATCATCATCTGCACCATCTCCGACCATCAGTTCCTCTCCCTGAGCTGGAACAAGAACACCGGCGGACTCGCGGGCCCGCTGATCACCATGCTGCAGGAATCGGCGCGATACCTCATGATCGCCACGGGCATGACGTTGGTGATCTCCACCGCCGGCATTGACCTGTCCGTCGGCTCCGTGATGGCCGTCGCTGGTGCCGCGGCCATGCAGATGCTGACGTCGGGCGTCAACGTCTGGGCCGCCATCTTCCTGTCGCTGCTCATCGGCCTCGGCGTCGGCTGCATCAACGGCGCGCTGGTCTCCATCCTCGGATTGCAGCCGTTCATCACCACATTGATCATGATGCTCGCGGGCCGTGGCCTCGCCAAGGTGATCACCTCCGGCCAGAACACCGACGCCAGCGCCGTCGCGGGCGGCGCGCCGCTCAAGTGGATGGCGAACGGCTTCATCCTCGGCATCCCGGCCAACTTCGTCATCGCGCTGATCATCGTGGCCCTTGTGGGCGTGCTGTGCCGCAAGACCGCCATGGGCATGATGATCGAATCCGTGGGCATCAACCCCGAGGCATCCCGCATGACCGGCATCAAGCCGAAGAAGATCCTCTTCCTCGTCTATGCGGTATCCGGCCTCCTGGCCGCCGTCGCCGGCCTGTTCGCCACCGCGTCCGTGATGCGAGTCGATGTGGTCAAGACCGGTCAGGATCTGGAAATGTACGCCATCCTCGCGGTCGTCATCGGCGGAACCTCGCTGCTCGGCGGCAAGTTCTCCCTGGCGGGCAGCGCCCTGGGCGCCGTGATCATCGCCATGATCCGCAAGACCATCATCACCCTCGGCATCGATTCCGCGGCCACCCCGGCGTTCTTCGCCGTCGTGGTGATCGTCATCTGCGTGATGCAGGCTCCGAAGATTCACAACCTCAGTGCGGAAATGAAACGCAAACGCGCACTCAAGGCACAGACTAAGGCGGTGGCAGCATGACTTCTGCAGCAGCTACTCAGGTCAAGAAGAAGACCATGAAAACAAGTGGGCGCCGTATTAACGCCCAGATGATTCCGACCATCGCGGCAGTGGTGATCTTCATCCTGATGATCATCATGGGCCAGGCGCTGTTCGGCACCTACCTGCGACTCGGATTCGTCTCATCGCTGTTCATCGACCACGCGTATCTGATCATACTGGCGGTTGCCATGACGCTGCCGGTATTGACGGGCGGCATCGATCTGTCGGTCGGCGCCATCGTTGCCATCACCGCGGTGATCGGCGTCAAAATGACGAACGCCGGCATCGCGGCCCCCATCGCGATGATCGCCATGATCCTCATCGGCGTGGTGTTCGGCCTGCTGACGGGCGTGCTCATCGAGGAATTCAACATGCAGCCGTTCATCGCCTCCCTGGCATCGATGTTCCTGGCGCGAGGCATCGCGTCCATCATCTCCACGGAGGCGCAGACCTTCCCCGAGAACAACAACTTCGACTTCATCTCGGAGAAGATCACCATCATCGACAATCCGAAGATCTCCCATGACCTGTACATCAACGTGGGCGTGATCATCGCGGCTCTCGTGGTCGTCTTCGGCTACATCCTGCTGCATCACACCCGCACGGGACGCACCATCTACGCGATCGGCGGCTCCCGTTCCTCCGCGGAGCTCATGGGCCTTCCGGTCAAGCGCACCCAGTACGTCATCTACCTGACCTCCGCCACGCTGGCCGCCATCGCGTCCATCGTGTACACGGCGAACATCCGCTCGGCCATCAACACCGTCGGCGTCGGCTGGGAGCTCGACGCGGTCGCATCGGTCGTCATCGGCGGCACGATCGTCACCGGCGGCTTCGGCTACGTGCTCGGCTCCGTCATCGGCGCGCTGGTCCGTTCCACCATCGATCCGTTGACCTCCGACTTCGGCGTCCCCGCCGAATGGACCACCATCGTGGTCGGTCTGATGATCCTGATCTTCGTGGTGCTGCAGCGTGCGGTCACCGCGGTCAACAAGAAAGAATAGGAGGGTGCGCATAGGCAAAGTCCTCATGATTGGTTTCTGATTCCCTTCCGATATGGGCCGGTTCGCCTCGCATGGCGCGCCGGCCCACGTCGTTGCGCAGACGGTGGAAATTCCGAAGCGGGCCAGGGCATCCGCTAGACTGCACACAGGAGATTGGCATTTGTTTGTGAATGAGTATCGGTACGCCAATCGCGGCGTCGCACATGGCCGCAGGAAAAGTGCGCAAGACAAGGAATCATGAAAGAACGCAAAACAACGCTCGACAACACGAATCAAGAAAACGAAGCACATGATATCGCCGTCTCGTCCGCGGAACGGGACGAACGCATTCCAGGGAAACTCATCGGGGCGATCGTGGCGGTGGGCTCCCTCGCATTCATCGGCATCCTCACCGAAACGGTGATGACGGTCCTCTTCCCCGAACTGATGAAGGAATTCGGCGTCGGCACCTCCACCGTGCAGTGGATCACCACCATCTATCTGCTGGTCGTCGCCTCCACCATGCCGCTCTCTTCGTATCTCAACCGTAAATTCGAGCATCGCACGCTGTTCCTCGCCGCGGTGGCGCTCGCCGTGCTGGGCTCGCTGATCATGATCTTCGGCCATGCCTTCCCGGTGATTCTCGTTGCCCGCGTGGTGCAGGGCATCGGTTCCGGCGTCGCCACGCCGCTGATGATCAACATCATCCTCGAACAGTCTCCGCGGAGCAAGGTCGGACGGCTGATGGGCGTGGGGTCCCTGGTCATCACGGTCGCCCCCGCGATCGGCCCGACCGTCGGCGGCGCCGTCTCCAGCATCCTCCCATGGCGTGCGATCTTCGTCATCGTCATTCCGATCATCCTGCTGGTCTCCCTGCCGGTCGGCCTCAAATGCGTCGAGCAGCACCGTCCAACGGAGGAGGCGCATCTCAACCCATTGCAGTTCGTCGCCATCGTATTGGCGCTATGCGGTCTGGTGATGTTCCTGAACCAGGCGGGTGTGGCGGTCGGTTCCGCGGTCTCCGGCGGCGATGCCGCCCTGTCCGCAGTGTTCGCCGTCATCAGCCTGGCCGTGGGTCTGGCGTCGCTGCTGTTCTTCGCCTGGTCGTCGAGGCGTTCGTTCTCCCCGCTGATTCGTCTGGGATGGCTGCACGATCCGATGGTGCTGCTGCATTTGATCGCATACGCTTTGCTCCCCATCGTCGGCATCGGCTTCGGATATGTGATCACCAATGTGGCGCAGCTCGCGTTGGGCACGAATGCGTTCCTTGCCGGCGCATTGGTGTTGCCCGGCGCGCTGATCGGCGCTTTCTTCGCCCCCATCGGCGGGACCCTGTACGACCGGTTCGGCCCGGTGCGCCCGATTCTCGGCGCGTTCTTCGCGGCCATCTGCGGTCCGATTCTGCTGGCCGTGTTCGCCATGCATCTGACCCCGGCGCTGCTCGCCGGATTCTATTTCATCTTCGGTTTCGGATACGCGCTGGGCTTCTCCAACATCATGACCAACGCGTTGCGCAACATCGCGCCTGAGTTCACTCCCGACGGCAACGCCGTGTTCAACACCTGCCTGCAGTTCGGCGGGGCGGCAGGTACCGCGCTGTTCTCGACGATTCTGTCTGTGGCGCAGGCGGGAGCCGGAAAAGAAGGAAGCGAGGCGTTCCGCCATGCCACGGCGATGGGCGGTGAATGGACATTCGCCACGATGACCGTCATCGTGGCCGTCGCCATCTGCTGCCTTATCGCGGCATTCCGCATCGGCGCGCGGCGCCACGCGTGAACTCCCCTGTAAGCGCAATCCAGTCACCCGTCGCTTCGAAGCGGTAGGCTGGGAAACTATAGAAAATACTGGAAAAGGAGACAAGGTGAGCAATCTTAGTGCACCCCTGCCCGTCATGGCCGGCGAGGACGTGCCGGCGGGTCCTGCCGATCCGATTTTCAGCCGTCTGCTGAAGGACCGCATCATCTGGATGGGCGAAGAGGTCAAGGACGAGATGGCCAATCGCATTTGCGCGCAGATGTTGATGCTGGCCGCCGAAGATCCCAAGAAGGACATCTGGCTGTACATCAATTCGCCGGGTGGTTCGATTACCGCCGGCATGGCCATCTACGACACCATGCAGCTGATCGAGCCTGATGTGGCGACCGTCGGCCTGGGCATGTGTGCCTCCATGGGCCAGTTCCTGTTGAGCTCCGGCACGAAGGGCAAGAGGTTCCTGACCTCCCATGCCCGTGTGCTCATGCACCAGCCGTCGGGCGGCATCGGCGGCACCGCCACCGACGTGCGCATCAACGCCGAGCTGATCATGGACATGAAGAAGACCATGAGCGAATTGACCGCGGAACAGACCGGCCACACCGTCGAGGAGATTTACCGCGACAACGAGTACGACCACTGGTTCACCGCTCAGGAGGCCTTGGAATACGGTTTCGTAGACAAGCTGGTCTCCACGCACGATACGATGAACGCCACCAAGGGGGAGTGATCATGGCAAGCGAAGAAGCACAATTCGTAGCCCGCGCGGAGCGTCTCGCCGGACCGTCCGGCGTGGTCGGCTTCCAGACGGCCGAGGCGCGCAAGGCCGCCTTCGCGCCGCAGAACCGCTATGTTCTGCCTCAGTTCGAGGAGAAGACGCCATACGGTTACAAGAGGCAGGACCCGTACACCCGTCTGTTCGAGGACCGCATCATCTTCATGGGCGTGCAGGTGGATGACACCTCCGCCGACGACATCATGGCCCAGCTGCTCGTGCTGGAAAGCCAGGATCCGAACCGCGACGTGATGATGTACATCAATTCGCCGGGTGGCTCCATGACCGCCATGACCGCCATCTACGACACCATGCAGTACATCAAGCCGGACGTGCAGACCGTATGCCTCGGACAGGCCGCTTCCGCGGCGGCGATTCTGCTGGCCGCGGGCGCCAAGGGCAAGCGTCTCATGCTGCCGAACGCCCGTGTGCTCATCCACCAGCCGGCCATCGACCAGGGCTTCGGCAAGGCCACGGAGATCGAGATCCAGGCCAAGGAGATGCTGCGCATGCGCGAATGGCTGGAGAACACCTTGGCCAAGCACACCGGCCGCGATGTCGAGAAGATCCGCAAGGACATCGAGGTCGACACCTTCCTGACCGCTCAGGAGGCCAAGGAATACGGCATCGTCGACGAGGTGCTCGAACACCGCGCCTGACGCTTTGGCTCCGTATGCGTTCCATACCTCTGCCGCACGTCGGCAGGGGTATGGCCGTTTATACGGGTATGGTTGTTGGTACGGCAAACCACGGAAGGAGCGCATATGGGGCGCGTGATCAGCTATAACGACGCGGTGCCGAGATGCACGTTCTGCGGCAAGACGGAGAACCAGGTGCGCAAGCTCGTCACCGGTTCCGGCGCCGCCATCTGCGACGAATGCATCGAACTGTGCGTCGACATCATCTCCGAGGAGCGCGTCAAGGATGCGCAGGCCAGTACGATGCAGTTGCCGAAACCCATGCAGATCAGCGCGTATCTCGACAACTACGTGATCGGGCAGGAGGCCGCCAAGCGCACGCTTGCCGTCGCGGTGTACAACCATTACAAGCGCGTCAACATGGAGATGCGTGAGAACGTCGGACTCAGGGCGTCCGATGCGAAGAGGCCGAGGGGCGCGTCCGAGCGCGCGCATGACGATCCACTCGCCGATGTCACCGTGGCGAAATCGAACATCCTGCTGCTCGGGCCCACGGGCGTGGGCAAAACCTATCTCGCGCAGACGCTGGCGAAGGTGATGAACGTGCCGTTCGTCATCGTCGACGCCACGACGCTGACCGAGGCCGGATATGTGGGCGATGATGTCGAAACCGTGCTGCAGCGCCTCATCCAGGCCGCGGATGGTGATGTGTCGCGTGCGCAGCAAGGCATCATATACATCGATGAGATCGACAAGATCGCCCGTAAAAGCGGAGAAAACACGTCGATCACCCGTGATGTGTCCGGCGAGGGCGTCCAGCAGGCGTTGCTGAAGATCTTGGAGGGAACGGTCGCGTCCGTGCCGGTGGAGGGCGGCCGCAAGCACCGCGACTTGGAGACGGTGCAGATCGACACCCGCGACATCCTGTTCATCTGCGGCGGCGCGTTCGTCGGCCTTGACGACATCGTCGCGCAGCGGCTTGGAACCAGGGAAAGTGGTTTCGGCGCGTCATGGCATGACCATGAGGTGCCGAAGAGGGAGTTGCTGCATCGGGTCTGCGCCGATGACCTGTCCGATTTCGGTCTGTTGCCGGAATTCATCGGACGTCTGCCGGTGGTGAGCGTCTTGGAGGAACTCACCGAAGACGATCTGACGAGGATTCTGACCGAACCCGAGAACTCGCTGGTGAGGCAATACCAGAAGCTGTTCGCCATCGACGGCGTGACGCTCACCTTTACCGAAGGCGCGATCCGCCAGATCGCGGCCACGTCGATACGACGCGGCACCGGTGCGCGCGGACTGCGTTCCATCATCGAAAAAACGTTGGAGGACACGATGTACCAGTTGCCCAGCATGCCGGGAGCCTCCGAGGTGGTTGTGGACGAGGCCGCGGTGAACGGCACCGGCACGCCGAAAATACTGAAGGTCACCACGCAGGAGATACCGCTGCGACGGCTCGCATAACCTTGGTATATGGCGCGGCACGCCGAGATTTTGTTTTTTTGGCGTTTGGGTGTATCTTATTCGAGTTGCCGAAAACAAGGCAATGTTGCGCGAGTAGCCCAGCGGATTAGAGCAGCTGACTACGGATCAGCAGGTCGCAGGTTCGAATCCTGTCTCGCGCACGAGCCACCGGTCATCGGGTGGCGTAAAGAAATGTGATGGCGTTGCGCGAGTAGCCCAGCGGATTAGAGCAGCTGACTACGGATCAGCAGGTCGCAGGTTCGAATCCTGTCTCGCGCACATGAACCTCCTTCGCGAATGCGGAGGAGGCTTTCTGTTTTTCAGGGCTTTGGATGCTCCATGCCGTTACGCGGACGGTCAAGTCCATCGTGAATCCGTACCAAAGCCAAGACCCTCCGATACACTGGATAGGGCGATTACACCAACGCGACCATCGATGGTCGCAGAACAAGGAGCATGATGACCGCATCGAAGAGGGGAACCTGGGCAACCATTCGGCGCATAGCCGCGTCCGACCGCATATCCGGCCTGATCATGCTCGGGTTCGCTTTGGCCGGTCTGTTGCTCGCCAATCTTCCTTTCACCGCGCATGCCTTCGAACAGTTGGAAAATTTCCGCATCGCCATACCCCATACCAATATCGACATGGGACTCGGCCATTGGGTGCAGGATGGCCTGCTTACGCTCTTTTTCCTGACGGTGGGTCTGGAACTGAAACAGGAACTTACCACGGGTTCGTTGTCGAATCCCAAAGCGGCCGCGGTTCCCATGCTATGCGCGGTGGGTGGCATGCTGGTGCCTCCGGTGCTGTTCATCGCGGTGCTTGGTCTGTTTCAGGCTGCGGGGTCGGGGAACTTGGTTATCGCCTCAGGCGCGACGTTCCCCTTCGCGCAGATGTCGCATGGCTGGGCGGTGCCCACGGCGACCGACATCGCGTTCTCATTGGCCGTGCTCGCGTTGTTCGCCAAGGCGTTGCCCGGCTCCATCCGCGCGTTCCTGATGACTCTGGCCACGGTGGACGATCTGCTGGCCATCATCCTGATCGCCGTGTTCTTCTCATCGGTGAACGCGTGGTACTGGTTCATCGGCATCGCGGTGTGCGCCGCGGCATGGTATTTTCTGGTGCGCATGCGCAAGGTGCCTTGGCTTGCCGTCGCCATCGTGGGCATCCTTGCCTGGGTGATGATGTTCGAGGCCGGCATCCACCCAACCTTGGCCGGCGTGCTCGTTGGGTTGCTCACTCCGGCACATGAACGCTTCGGGGAGAAAACGCCCCGGGCCGAACGTTACGCCGACAAGCTTCAGCCGTTCTCCGCATTGCTGGCGTTGCCGATTTTCGCGCTGTTCGCCACCGGAGTGCATTTCGAGTCGTTGACGCTCGCGTTGTTCGTTTCACCCGTGGTCGTGGCGGTGATGGGCGCTCTGGGGGGCGGCAAGCCATTGGGGATCATGGCCACGGCATGGTTGTCGACGCATGTGGGCGGATTGAGCATGGCCAAAGGACTGCGCGTACGCGACATGTTCCCTGCGGCGTGCGCCTGCGGCATCGGTTTCACCGTATCGTTCCTGATCGCCTCGCTGGCCTATGAGAACGCCGAACTGTCGGCGGAGGCGCGCTTTGGCGTGCTGGTCGGCTCGCTGGTCGCCGCGATGGTGTCCGGTCTGCTGCTCAGTCGTCAATCCAAGCGGTTCGAAGAGACCAAACAGGCCGAGCGGCATGTGGACCGGAGTATGCGTGACGATCTTTCCGAGGAGACCGAGACGGTGTTGGAAGACGGCACCATCGCGATCAGCCAGAGCCTTGGCACACGGCCCCGCCAAGACAAGCCGTCGAGGTGACGACGAAGGCGCCGATGCGCCGGTCGCCGTGGTGATGGCGGGCGATGATCGCGTATTGCGTCGTATATGGCCTATAGGAACTTACATATGGAAAATGCCACGCAGGTCATGCGTGGCATTTTCCATATGCGACGAAACGGACGTCATCGTTTGACGGCAAGCAACAGTCCCGTTCCCGTCGGCGTGAGCGCGGTGGTGAACCGCTCGTCGGATTCGACGGTTTCGAGCAGCTCGCGCATGGCGATGGATTTCTCGTCACGATTCGCCGGATTGAGCACCCCACCGGAGGAAGCCGCGGAATCGAAAGCAAGAACATCGGTGAAGACGATCACGCCATGCCGCCTGAGCAGACGCGGAGCCTGCTCGAATGTGGCGGCGTAGTTCTCCGCGTCGCCGGCGACGACGATCAGATCGTAGTTCGCCGCATTCAGACGGGGCAGGAACACTCCGGCGGATGCGTTGACGGCGCGCAACGTCGTCTGCACGTCATCGGTCAGATGCGAGAACAATTCCCGGATCAACGCGATGCCCTGCGACGAGGAATCGACCGCGGTCAGCTGGCCGGAATCATCCAATCCGCTTATCAGCTGCAGTGTTTCCACGACGGATCCGGTGCCCACCGCGATGACGGAGGAGGCGTTCAGCATATGTACCAGTGTGCGCAGCAATTCCGCCTGGGCGGCGGAACCCTGCTCGATGCCCAGTTCCTCGGCATGGGTGCGCACCGCGTTCAACGGCGCTGATTGGCGTGAGAACGCATGGTCCTCGACATATTCCCAGGATTTTGCGAGATTGGTGTATGACGTCCTATCCATGGCCTCAGCGTTCCTTGACTTGCGCGATCAACTGCCAGATCTCCTCGCCGACATCGATGCCGCGGGGGCATTCGCGGGTGCAGGCGCGCACTGATTGGCATGCCGCGATGCCATCGGCGGTGTCGATGGCATCCATGCGTTCGCCCGACCGGGCATCGCGCGAATCGTTGATGAACCGGGATGCGGCGATCAGCGCGGCAGGACCGATGAACGCCTCGCCGCCCGCGTATACGGGGCAGCTTCCTTCGCAGGTGCCGCAGGCGATGCAGTTGCTCAGCAATTCGTATTTGGCGAGTTGCTGCGGATTCTGCAGATATTCGAATGCGTCGATTTTACCGTCCTCGGTAGTGGCGAGATCGCCGTTCGCCTGAAGGTACGGCTTGAGCTTCTTGATTTGGTCGAGCATCTGGTCGATGTCGGCTATCAGATCGCGTTGTACGGGGAAACCCGGCAGGGGAGCGAGCTCGATGACGCCCAGGTCGGCGCCGTTCCCGGTTTGGGCGCCATCGGCGGACGTATCGGCGGATTCGCCGGTACGACGGAATCCTTCCTCGTCCGTTGCCGTGATTCTCGGCTGCTTGGCCCAATCCTTGACCGTTGCCGTGCACAGCAGCGTCGGCGTGCCATTGATCGCCACGGCGTCGGAACCGCACATGCCATGGCCGCAGGAGTACCGGAACGCAAGGGTCGGATCGACGGTGCGCTTGATCTTCAGCAGACAGTCGAGCACGGTGTCTTCCGGTCGCACGGCGAGTGTGTAATCCTGCGTCCACTGCTTGCCGCGGGGCCTGTGCCGCGCCGATGCGCCGGAACCGCCGAATGGGGAGCTTTTCTTCGCGAACGGAGAACCGCCACGACCGCGGTCACGGCTGCGTTCGGGACGCGGAGCGAACCTGCTCACCCGCAACGTCACCGTATTCATGCCGTTTTCCATGTCGCTCATGTACCCGCCTTTCCATTAAAAACCGTCAACCAGTTTGCCATACGCCGTGCCCAGATGCCCGGCGGCCGACTCAGTATTCACGAGCCTTTGGCGGCATATCCACGATATGCACCGGTTGCCATGCGATGCGGCCGGAGGCGTCCGCCATGGAGTGCGCGAGGAAATGCTCGTCGTCACGTTCCGGGAAGTCCAGACGTTTGAGCGAGCCACGCGATTCATGACGCGCATCGGATGCCTCCAGCACGGCCTCTCCCAGTTCGATCAGATGGCGCACCTCCCAGATGGCGGTGATCTCCTGATTGAAGGTCGCCGAATCGGAATGCGCGTGAAGCGCCTTGGCGCGCGGTTCCAAATCATTCCGCAACGTCGCCAGCGCCCGCTCGATGCCGTCGGCGTCGCATCGCACCGCGACGGCCCGTTCCATGACAAGTCCCAGATCGGCCATCAACCGGTATGGATTGTCGCCTGCGGCGGCATCGTCTTCGGGAAGCTGCGCAAGCAGTTCCTTGATTTCGGCGGTACGGACATCGGCGGTTTGTCGCACATCGTCGGCGTCCGAGGCGCCGTCGTCCACGGCCAGAGGGTCGTTCACCGGATTCTCGACGATGCGGGATGCCAGCGCCTTGCCGGAACGGGTGCCGAACAGGCAGGCGTCCAGAAGGGAGTTGCCGCCCAGACGGTTCGCGCCGTGCACGGACACGCAGGAGCATTCGCCCGCGGCGAACAGTCCCTCCACCACGGCGCGTTCGCCGTCGATCCAGCGGTAGACCTCGCCATCGGTGGTGATGGGGATGCCGCCCATGGTGTAATGCGCAGTCGGCTTCACCGGCACATAGTCCTTGGTCGGGTCAAGATCGGCGTATTTCTCGATGGTCTCCACCACCTGCGGAAGCACCTTGCGCATATGGTCGGCGTCGATGCCGGTCATATCGAGCCATACGCAATCCTTCGGACCGGTTGGATCCTTTGGATCGGGCACGCCGCGTCCTGCGTCGATCTCCGCCATGATGGAACGGCTCACCACATCGCGCGCGGCCAGATCGGCATGGCCCGGAGCATAGTGTTCCATGAACGCCTCGCCGTCGGCGTTGCGCAGCACGCCGCCCTCGGCTCGCGCGGCTTCCGACAACAGGATGCCGGTATGCGCCAGACCGGTCGGATGGAACTGCACGAATTCGCTGTCCTCCAACTGCAATCCGGCGGAAAGCGCCAAAGCCATGCCGTCGCCGGTCAGATCCCAGGAATTCGAGGTGGTGTGGAACAGACGGCCGGCTCCGCCGGTCGCGACCAGCACATTGCGCGCATGGATGGCGTGCGCCTCGCCCTTATGCGTGTCGAACGCCACCACGCCCTCGGCACGGGACCCGTCCTTGGCGACCACCAGGTCGGTCACATACCATTCCTCGGCGAATTCCACGCCCTCCGCCACGCACTGCTGCCACAGCGAGAACAGGATCTGATGGCCGATGCGGTCGGCCGCATACGCGGCGCGGCGCACCGGTTCCTTGCCGAAATCCTTGGTATGGCCGCCGAAACGACGTTGTGCGATGTGGCCGTCATCGGTACGCGAGAAGGCCACGCCGGCATGTTCCAACGCGATCACCGTCTCCGGGGCCTCCTGCGCGAGCAACTGCGCCGCATCCTGGTCGACAAGCCAGTCACCGCCCTTGACGGTGTCGAAATAATGCCAATGCCAGTCGTCCTTCTCGACATTGCCCAGGCTCGCCGCGATGCCGCCTTCGGCCGAACCGGTGTGCGAACGCAACGGCTGCAGTTTGGAGATCACCAGAACATTCGGCTCGATGCCGTTCGCCCTCATTCCCCGCATCGGCTCGCTGCGTAGCATTCCCAGCGCCGCGGACAGGCCGGCCGCGCCGGCGCCGACGATTACTGCATCATACATATCTTCAACATGCTTCGGACTCATACCCACGATTCTCGCACAAGGTGTGACCTCGCATGGACGCCGGTTCCCGCATGGGCAGGGCGGAAACCGGCACGGTCAATCGGTGGCGATGCTGATTCGTCCGGAATGCATGACGATATGCCCCGAAAGCTCCAAAGCGCCCAATTCGCGCATGATGCGCGTGATCGGGTATTCGCCTGGATGCGTCCGTTCCAGAATGTCGTGCAATCCATCCGCGGACACATGCCCATACGCGGAGCGGCATTTGCGTATGGCCCGCAGCATGACCGCATCGCAGTCTTCCGGCTCCGCGCTCTCCTCGGGAGCGTTCGGGTCCTGCGATTCGTCGGAACGCAGAGTCGTCGCGTCACCGTCATCGATGATTCGGGGACGATGCGCCTCGTGGCAGAATTCACCGATTTCCGTCAGCGAGCAGACGATCGTGGCCCTGCCTTCCTGGATGAGACGGTTGCATCCGGTGTTGTTCGGTATGGTCACGTCTCCGGGGACCGCGTACAGATCGCGGTTGAGCTCATTCGCCCAACCGGCGGTGTTGAGCGCTCCGGAGCGCGCGCGGGCCTGCGCGACGACGACCGTGGACGACAACGCGGCGATCAGCCGATTGCGCAACAGAAACCGACGCGCTTCGGGAATGGTTCCCGGGCAGAGCTCCGAGACCAGCGCCCCGGAATGGTTTTCGATGGCTTCGAACAGCCGCTCGTTGCCTTTCGGCCCGATATGGTTCAGTCCTCCCGCGAACACGGCCACGGTGCGTCCGGCCAATGGCGTGCTGATTTCGTCCATGGCCCGGATGGCGCCCCAATGCGCCGCCGCATCAGTGCCCAGCGCGCCGCCCGACACCACAAGATGCCCGGCCCTTGCGGCCTGCCGCGCGAGCTCATGCGCGCTTTGCCTTCCGTAATCGCTCACGCCGCGCGAGCCGACGATGCCGACCGGATGCGCGCATGAGACCAGCGCGCGCGGATCGCCCTTGCCCCATAGGCACAGGGGCGCGGCCCAATCGGTGCGCAAGGAAAGATCGGCGATCTGCGTGGGCCAACATGGATGATGCGGTGCGATGATCCACATGCCGCCGTTTTCGGTGAACCAGTCGCGGAGCTCGTCCGGATCTTTGCTGGGCAGCATGCCCAGACGTTGCTGCCATGAGACCAGCGCGCCGTGGAACGCCGCCATGCCGCGGTCGTTGACGGTGCGTCCCCAGCGGATGATGCCGTTGATGAATGCCGCGTCCAAGGAAGCGCAGGCCGCGGTGGACACGCCCTCATGATGCCCCGGCCCGCTGTCGGCGATCAGGCGCAGCGCGCTGGCGGCGGAGTCGGTGCCTTTGATCAGCGCGTACATCATCGCATCGGCGCTGTCCAGGCAAAACGTGAGGATCGCCCGTGCCAGTGTCTCGTCGTCGATGGTCGTCATGTCAGCCTCGTCCTCATCGAAATGCCCTGCATCATCTCCGAGCGTCCCGGAGACGTCATGCCCGACAGGTCCGCCAACGTCCACGCGAGCCGCATGGCGCGGTCCGCGCCCCGTAGGCTCAGACGTTCGCTTTCCAACGCGCGGTTGACCAGTTCGATGGCCTTCGCGGACGTGTTGGCCCGCAGCCAGGTGCCGGTCGCCTGCGCGTTGCATGTCCAACCGTATTCGTCGAAACGCTCGCGCGCGGCGCATCGCGCGGCCACGACCCGTCGCCGTATGCGTTCGCTGGATTCGCCGGAACCGGCCGCGCTCCGGGTAATGCTGTCCACCGGCGGCACTTCGATCTGGATGTCGATGCGGTCGAGGATCGGACCGGAAAGACGGCTGAAATATTTGATGCGGTCGCGTTCGCGGCATGTGCAGCGTTCTCCGGTGCCGTAGAAATATCCGCATGGACAGGGATTGGCCGCCATGACCAATTGGAATCGCGCGGGATAGTACGTGGTTCCCTTCGATCGGGAAATCGCCACATATCCCGATTCCAGCGGTTCGCGCAGCGTCTGCAGCGCCCGAGAGGAGAACTCCGGCGCCTCGTCCATGAACAGCACGCCACGGTGCGCGCGGGTGATCGCCCCTGGCCCGGCCAATCCGGCGCCGCCGCCGACCAGCGCCGCGGTCGAAGCGGTATGATGGGGCGCCTCGAATGGCGGAACATCGCTGATGCCGTGTCCGGCGAGCGTCCCGCAGAGCGACCGGATCGACGCCACCTCCAGTTGCGCGGCCTCGTCCAAGGGGCCCATGATGCCGGGCATGCGCGAGGCGAGCATCGTTTTGCCCGTGCCGGGCGGCCCCGTCATCATCAGATGGTGCCCGCCGGCCGCGGCCACCTCCAAGGCCCATTTGGCCGAATGCTGCCCGACCACCTCGTCCATGTCTCCGGGTGGCGGGAACGCGGTGACGGAGTCGTTGTCGGCGGCCATCGCGCGTGGGCCATCGGGAAGCCGGTATTGCGCGGTTCCGCCCATAAGCTCCATCAATTCGCCGACATGCCGCACGCCGATGGCGTCCACGTCGGGGATGAGGTCGGCCTCGTCCAGGTTGTCCTGCGGCACGATGATTTTGGCGATGCCCTGTTCCCGCGCGTGCAGCATGATCGGCAACAGTCCATTGATCGGCAGCACCGAGCCGTCGAGATTCACCTCACCCAGCACCAAGGTGTCGGCGAGGCAGTCGGCGGCGATCGCGCCCGACGCGCTGAGCACGCTTGCGGCGATCGCCAGATCATGGGACGATCCGCGTTTGGGCATGGAGGCCGGTGAAAGATTCACGGTGACTCGGGTCTCGGGCCATTTGAAGCCGCTGGCCTGGCATGCGGATTTCACCCGTTCGCGCGCTTCGGAAAGCGACATGTCGGGAAGTCCGATGATGGAGAAATACGGAAGACCGGGGGAGACGAAGGCCTGGACCTGGATGGTGAATGCCTTCAATCCGACCAGCCCCACGGAAAGCGCGCTGCCGATTGCCATCAGAACGCTCCCTTGATGTGGTGGACCAGCGGAGCGTCGCCCCGCACGATGACGCTGATGACGTCGAATCGCACGCCATTGTTCCGCGACCGGTGCTCGGGCGCGGCCAGCCATTGCACGGCGGCGTGGCGCAGGTTGATCTGTTTGGCCGGCGTCACGGCCTCCTGGGGCGTGCCATAGCGCAAAGTGCGTCGCGTCTTGACCTCGACGAAGACGATGCGTCCCGTCTCGTCGCGCGCCACGATGTCGAGTTCGCCGTAACGGCAATGCCAATTGCGGTCGAGAATGCGCCAGCCTTGGTGGCTCAGCCATGCCGCGGCATAGCTTTCGCCGAGTTCGCCCACACGGCGTGCGCGCAGGGTGCCTTCGCACAGCCGTCGTGCGATGGGTTCGAGTCTTTCCTCCGGCCGCTGCGTCGTGGTCGGAGCGCCTGATGATGTTGCGGTGTTCATGGTTCAAGTCCATCAGAGCATCGCGTTCCTGCGCAAGGCGCGGCGGCGAATGTGCATAAGTCGAAAGGTTCCTGGCGTGTTGTGGATGGGATGTGGACAATTACGCGCTATCCACACGCATCCACAGGTCCTGACCGCCCACGGGCACGTCCGGCGTCATTGCCGGTTTGGAGCGGGGCGGCGGAACGGCCGTTCCCGGCGTTCCGCTCCGGCATCGCCCAATCAGCGTCGCGCCAACCCGGTCAATTCGCCCAGATTCAGTTCGAAGCTCACGCCGCGTTCCTCATGGCGTGGCTGGTGCTGCGTGCTTTCCATCGCATGGCGGACGAATTCCCCGGCGATATGCGCCGATTCGGCCAATGGCCTGCCCGCCATCACCGCGCCGCACAGTGCGGAGGCGAACGCGTCGCCCGTTCCATGCGTCATGAACGGCAGCTTGTCGTGCGCAAGTTCCCGCTTGCCGGCCGAGCCCGTCGAAGAGGAAGCCACATAATTGCGGATCTTGCCGTCACCTCGGTCGATGCCCTTCAGCACGACGTTCTTCGCGCCGGAGGACAGCAAGGCGTCGAGCGTCGCATCCACCTGCGCGTCATCGATGTTCTGGCCCGCGTAGTCGCGCCCGGTCAGAATGGAAGCCTCGGTCAGATTCGGCATCAGCACGTCCGCGCCGTCGGCCAGCGTGCACATCGCCTCGCACAGCTCCGGAGTATAGGTGGGGTAGGTCTCGCCGCCGTCGCCCATCACCGGATCGACCAATCGCAGCGCATGCGGATATTCCGCATACAGGCGCTTGATGATCGCGACCTGGTCGGCGGAACCGAGGAAACCGGAGTACACGCCGTCGAGGTCCACGTTCTCCTTGCGCCACGCGTCCAGATAGCCGTCCAGGATCTCTGTCGTGTCATGGAATGTGAATACCTGGTAGCGCGTGTGCGCGGAGAACAACGCGGTGGGCACAGGGCACACGTCGCAGCCCGCCGCCGACAGGATCGGAATCGCCGCCGTCAACGAGCACTTGCCGTAGCCGCACATGTCGTGCACCGCGGCGACGCGCGGAATATACCGCGGATCGCGGTCGTACAGAATCTCATCACTCATATCGAACCTCGCTTACATTGTTCGTCCACCGACTCTAGCCATCGGCGCGACCATGTTCCGTCAACGGTCCGATTGCCGGTTCCCCGATGGCCGTTGCATCGGCGTGTCGTGGATTTTCCAAGCCGTTTTCAGGAAATCGGAGAAGCGTGAAAAGGTAATAACGCCAACGGTTTATAAAGGGGTATAGGCAAGCGCGATAACGGTTGGCTTGCGTCGCGCTCGGCAATCGGTTTATTGTCACTACCAACACCCGGCCAACCGCCTTACACGGCAAGGCGGGTGACCGAACAGAACGAAAAGACCATCCACTTCCACCAAGGAGCGACATCATGGCAGACAACAAGAACTACCGCTTCGAAACCCTGCAGCTGCACGTCGGCCAGGAGCAGGCCGACCCGGTGACCGATTCCCGCGCGGTCCCGATCTACCAGACCACCAGCTACGTCTTCCACAACTTCGACCACGCCGAGGCACGCTTCGGACTGGCCGACCCGGGCAACATCTACGGCCGTCTGACCAACTCTACCCAGGCCGTGTTCGAAGACCGCATCGCCGCTCTCGAAGGCGGCACCGCCGGCCTGGCCGTCGCCTCCGGCGCGGCCGCGGTGGAATACGCGGTGCGCAACATCACCCAGACCGGCGACCACATCGTCGCAGCCAAGAACGTGTACGGCGGCACCTTCAACCTGCTGCGCCACACCCTGCCGCGCGACGGTGTGAACACCACCTTCGTCTCCGCCGAAAACCCGCAGGAGTTCGAGGACGCCATCCAGGAGAACACCAAGCTCGTCTACTTCGAGACCTTCGGCAACCCGAACGCCGACCTGCCGGACTTCGAGGCCATCACCGCCATCGCGCACAAGCACCACCTTCCGGTGATCGTGGACAACACCTTCGCCTCCCCGTACCTGTTCCGTCCGCTGGAGCACGGCGCCGACGTCGTGGTCGAATCCGCGACCAAGTTCATCGGCGGCCACGGCACCACCCTCGGCGGCGTGATCGTCGAAGGCGGCAACTTCAACTGGGCCGAGGTGCCGGGCAAGTTCCCGACCCTGACCGAGCCGGATCCGTCCTACCACGGTCTCAACTTCTACGAGGCGCTTGGCGGAACCGCGTTCGTGACCCGTGTGCGCGCCATCCTGCTGCGCGACACCGGCGCCACCCTGTCCCCGCTCGCGGCGTTCCTGCTGCTGCAGGGCACGGAGACCCTGTCCCTGCGCGTCGAGCGCCACGTCCAGAACGCCCTGAAGGTCATCGACTACCTGAAGACCGTTCCGGAGGTCGAATCCATCTCCCATCCGTCCATCGAAGGCCGCAAGGACAACGCGCTGTACAAGAAGTACTTCCCGAACGGCGGCGGCTCCATCTTCACCTTCGACATCAAGGGCGGCAAGGACGCGGCACGTGTGTTCATCGACAACCTGCACCTGTTCAGCCTGCTGGCCAACGTCGCCGACGCCAAGAGCCTGGTGATCCACCCGGCCTCCACCACGCACTCCCAGGAGACCGTGGAGGAGCTTGAGGACCAGGGCATTCACCAGGGCACCATCCGCCTGTCCATCGGCATCGAGAACATCGACGACATCATCGAGGACCTCGAAGGCGGCTTCAAGGCCCTGCGCGAATCCGGCCTGGCCAAGTGACCGTCGCGGACGACCACGGCGGTTCAATAGACATTCCGGCGTGAGACATTAGACGATTGGAACCAACAGGGCGGGCGGTCCATGGGAATGCCATGGACCGCCCGCCCTGTCGCGCGTCGGCGGCGACCGCGTTTCCTTATGTACGAAACCATGTCACAGGTTCGCCCATCTGAACCGCCTTTACGCATGCACAGGGGGCAAGCGCTTGTATCCCACGCGGTATAGGATGCAAGGCATTGCGAAGAGACGCCACGGAAACGCGGCATGGAGGAAGCCCCGCGCGAACGCATGCTTCGGAAATCGCGGCATGCGTGATTCGTCGGCGCGCGTCCGGCAAGAAAAGAAGAGGGATTATGGTTCAGGAAATCAGAAAAGGCGCGAGGAAGACCCTGGGCGCCAACGCCATTCCGCTGGTCGCCATCATGACCGCGGTCACCACCGTGCTCACCATGTTCGTGAAGATTCCCACTCCGACTCGCGGATACCTCAACCTGTCGGACACCATGATCTTCTTCAGCGCCTATGCGTTCGGGCCATGGGTCGGCGGCATCATCGGCGGGCTTGGCCCGGCATTGTCCGACCTTATTTCCGGATATCCGCAATGGGCCGTCTTCACCTTCATCATCGACGGCGCCCAGGCGGTGCTGGCCGGATCGCTGATCAGAACATTCAAGCCGGTGAACATCGTCGTCGGCTCGCTCGTCGCGGGCATCTGGAAGGTGTTCGGCTACTTCATCGCCGGCGGCATCCTCTCCGGTTTCGGCCCCGCCTTGGGTGAGATCGTGGGCAATTCATTCCAGATGGTGGTTGGATTGATCGTGGGCGCCGCATTGTTCTCCGCGGTGCGCAAGGCGTATCCGCCGTTGGTGCGCATGGGCAACCTCGGCGTCAAGCACGGTGAGTGATACATTTATACTTTGTGGGACATCAGGCCCGTGGGATTGCCGGGAACGGCGATTCACGGGTTTGCCCGTCGAATGCGGCAAGGGTCTTTCGGCAAACCTTCGGGGAATATGAGGTGAAAGCATGATCACGGTTCGTGATTTGGGGTGGAGGTACGCGCCGCTGACCGATGGCGCCAAACCGGTCGAAAGCCTCAGACACGTCACCTTCGACATCCATTCCGGTTCATTCGTCGGCATCATCGGGCCGACCGGCGCGGGCAAATCCACACTGTGCATGGCTTTGGCGGGCATCATCCCGAATCTGGCGGATGGCACGATGACCGGCACGGTGGAAATCAACGGAATGGACACCAGCCATCATTCCGTATCCGCGTTGTCGGAACGCGTCGGCTATGTGCAGCAGGACCCCGAATCCCAATTGTTCTGCGCCACGGTCGAGGACGAAATCGCATTCCCTTTGGAGAACCGGGGCGTGGACCCGCAGATCATTGACCATCAGATCGACGTCATGCTCGATCTGGTCGGCATGACCGGATACCGCAAGCGCGTGCCCACCAGTCTGTCCGGCGGGCAGATGCAGCGCGTCGCCATCGCGGCGGCGCTCGCGGCCGAACCCGATGTGCTGATCCTCGATGAGCCGACGGCGGCGCTTGACCCCGAGGGACGTCAAGAGGTTTTCGATGCGTTGGAACGCATTCGCCAGACCCGCGCGATGACGGTCATCATCGCCGAGCAGGACACCGAACACATCGCCTATTGGGCGGATCAGGTGCTGTTCATGGTCAACGGCGAGCTGATCCGCAACGACGACACCAGTCTGTTCACCCGTGAGAGGGGATTGCTGGAATCTTCCGGTGTCCGCGTGGACGAAGGCCCCGTCCCCGTAGTCAAGGCGCTTGCGCGGAAAGACCATGATGAGCCGAAGGACCCCGTCATCAGCTTGAACCATGTCTCGTACCGTTACAAGCACGGCGGCAACGCGTCCTTGGCGCTCGACGATGTGAGCGTGCGCATCGAACGGGGCGCTTTCGTCGGGCTTGTCGGACGCAATGGCTCAGGCAAGACCACGCTTGCGAAGCACCTGAACGGATTGATTCGTCCGGTCAAGGGCAGCGTGGTCGTGGACGGACTCGATGTCGGCGACCACAGCGTCGGCGAAATGGCCGCTCATGTCGGATTCGTATTCCAGAATCCCGACCATCAGATTTTCTGCTCCACCACCAAGGACGAGATCGCATTCGGACCGACGGCGCTCGGACTGGACGGCGCCGCCGTGTTCAAACGCGTCGATGAGATGCTCACTCTGTTCGACCTGCACCGCTACGAAAACGTCTCGCCGGCGACGCTCGGCTACGGAGAGCGCAGGGCCGTCGCGCTATCGTCGGTGATCGCCATGCGCACGCCCATTCTGGTGCTCGACGAGCCGACCGCGGGATTGGACCACAGGCTCGCCGCGCGCTTCCTCGGTGCGGTGGCGAAACTCAACAGTCACGGCGTCACCGTGATCATGATTAGCCACGACATGCGCGCGGTGTACCGGTACTGCACCCACGTGCTGGAAATGGATGACGGCCATGTCGTGCAATACGGGCCGATCGACCGTACCGAGCGGACGCAGCAACCGCAGACGCGCCGCCAACGCAAGCCACGCAAGTCACACGGTCCCGTATCCGCGACGCATGTACTGCTGAAGGTCACGAAACATGAGGAGGAACACTGATGGACGCCGATCTGTATGTGCCGGGCGACGGCTGGCTGCATCGCATCGACCCACGTGTGAAATTCCTCATCACCGTGGCATTGCTCGTGCTGTGCCTCGTATGGCGCAATTGGGCCTTCATCCTGGGTGCGTTGGTGCTTGAGCATGTGATGCTCGTCACCGACCGCATTCCCGCGGAACGCATCGCATGGGTGTGGAAGATCCTCGCGGTGATCATCGTGCTCATCGTCGTGCTATGGCCTGTTTTCGATACCGGAGGCACGCATGTGCTCCTTCAGTGGGGATGGTTCAGACTCACCCGGGAGAACCTGCTGATGGCCGTGGTGATGGGGCTGCGCATTCCCGCACTTGGTTTCGCCTGCTTCCTCACGCTGTTCACCACCAGCCAGACCAGGTTCATTCGCGGCATGACCGCCCTCGGCATGCCGTACAAGGCCGGATTGACGCTGGCCACGACGCTGCGTTACATTCCCGTGTTCTTCTCCATCTTCCAATCCGTGTCGGCCGCCCAACGCGCCCGCGGACTCGACCTGGGCGGCAAAACCGACGCGACCGGCAACAAACGCAACGTGTTCACTCGACTCGTCGGCAGATTCAGGTCGTATCTGCCGATCATCGTCGCGGTGCTCATCCGCGCGTACAAAATGAGCCAAAGCGTGGGATGGGCGATGGAATCGCGCGGACTCAACCTCAACAACGCGCGCCGCACCTACCGTGTGGCGCTGCGTATGCGTGCCGTCGACTGGATCGTCCTCGCCGTCACGGTGCTCGCCATCGGCGGCAGCGTCTGGCTGATGTTCTGGCTGTGACGGGGTTCGGCGTCCGGGCACATCGGGAAATTCCCGGACGTACTCATACTCAAGGATGAGATGAGGATTCACCCCGACGCATGATGTTCGCGGATGCCGTCGTTCCGTACCTTGGAAGTGATTCCAAGGAAAGGACGACGGCATGGACATCAGAGACGTCATCAAATCGAACGACACGGCCATAGAAGCCATCGATCTCGTCAAAGACTACGGTACCGGCGCAAACGCGGTGCATGCGTTGCGCAATGTGAGCGTGGCCTTCGAACGGGGGAGATTCACCGCCATCATGGGACCGTCCGGTTCCGGCAAATCCACGTTGATGCACACCCTCGCCGGACTCGATTCGGCCACAGGCGGGCGCATCATGTTCGACGGCCGCGATCTGACGAAGATGAACGACAAGCAGCTGACCTTGCTGCGCAGGCACGACATCGGCTTCATCTTCCAAAGCTTCAACCTGCTGCCGATGTTCACCGCGCGCCAGAACATCGTCATGCCACTGACCCTGGCGGGCCGCAGACCCGACGCGCAATGGCTGCGTCTGCTGGTCGAGACACTGGGATTGAAGGAACGTCTGGACCATCGTCCCAACGAACTGTCCGGCGGCCAGCAGCAGCGCGTCGCCATCGCACGCGCGTTGATCACCAAGCCCAAACTCGTGTTCGCCGACGAGCCGACCGGCAACCTCGATTCGGTTTCCAGCGCCGAAGTGCTGGATTTCCTCAGAAAATCCGTCGACGAGCTCGGCCGGACCATCATCATGGTCACCCACGACGCGGTCGCGGCATCATACGCAGACAGAGCCATCGTATTCGCGGATGGACGCATCGTTGCCGATGCGGACCAGCCGACGGCGGACCTCATGAGCGAACTGCTGATGAAGGAACGTGAAGCGGCCGGCGGCGTTGCGCCCGCCCTGCCACGCCACGGACGCTGACGTCGAAATCCGCGAAAGAAGAAGGAACAGCAGAACCATGTGGTCCATAACATTGAAACTGATGCGCAAAACCAAGCGCATGCTCATTCCCGCAGGCATCGCCATCATGATCGGCGCTGCGTTCATCGCCAGCACCTTCCTGTTCGGCAACGCCATGAAGGATTCCCTGATCCGCCAGACGACGGCCATGTTCGGCGACTCCAACTACTCCATCACGCTCGACTCATCCGCGTTGAACGACAAGGAACTCAACGCGGCATACGCCACGACGGTCGGGGATTTCCACATCGACCAGCTGCGCGGCACCGAAGGCGTCGACGGCGTGCGCGTCTCCACGGAAACCGGCGTGAACGTGTCCAAAGACGGCAAGCACGTCAGTGGCGAACTCATCTCCACCGCGAAAGACAAGGCCATGCTGCCGGTCACCATCACGCAAGGCGACCAGCCAAAGGATTCGAATGAGGTGGCGTTGCCGAAATCGCTTGCCGCGCAGCTCGACGCGCATATCGGAGACACCGTCGGCATCGCGTCCCGCACCGCCGCGTCCGGCGACGGCGCCAAAGCCAAAGCCGAACAAGTGCGCGTGGTCGGCATCGCCACCGATCCCAACGGCGCCTACTCGTACTACGGCGGCGCGATCGTGGGATCCGACAATCTTCTCGCGCTGATGCAGGGGGCCGACGATTTCAACACCGTCAACGCGATGACGGTCTACCTCGACCTGTCCGAGAACGGCAGCGAAGTCGCGGCGAAAACCCTCGATGCCGTCAACCGGCTGCTGCCGAAGCATTTCACGCTGATGGCGAAGCAGCAGGCCGGCGAACAGAATCTCAAATCGCTTGGCAACGGGGCCGATGTCGTCACCCAGTTCCTGATGTGCTTCGGTGTGCTGGCCATGCTGGTCGCGGCCCTGGTGATCGCCAACACCTTCCAAGTGCTGGTCGCGCAGCGCAGACGAACGCTTGCCCTGCTGCGCACCGTCGGCGCGACGAAAAACCAGCTGCATGGATCCGTATTGTTCGAAGCCGCGGTGCTCGGTCTCATCGCATCGACGTTCGGTGTCGGCCTTGGCGTGCTGCTCATGTGGGCATTATGCGCAAGCGGCGTCACCGGACAGAACATGCGGCTCGTGATCTCCTGGCAGGTGTTCGCGGTGCCGATTGCGTTCGGCGCCATCATGACGATACTGGCCTCCCTCGGATCCGCGCGGTCCGCGACCTCCGTGACCCCATTGGAGGCGCTGCGCCCGATTGAAACGGTCGACCGTCGTCGCGGCGGCATCGCGCGTGCGTCGATCGGCGTCCTGCTGATCGTCGCCGGCATCGCATTGGCGGCCGTATCGATATGGCGGATCCAGTCTGCTGACGGCGGCACCGCGGACGAAGCCCAATACTCCGTGACGCTGATGATGGCCATCGCGGGCGCCGCGTCGACGTTCCTCGGCATGGTGGTCACCGCGGTCTTCTGGCTGCCGGTCCTGATGAAAGGCGTCGGCGTTCTTGCGGCCTTGGCAGGCCCCTCGGCAAAAGTGGCGAACGCGAACATCCGGAAGAATCCGCGCCGCATCGCCTCGACCGGCACGGCATTGCTGATCGGCGTCACGTTGGTCTCCACCATCGCGACGGGAGCGGCCAGCTCAAAACAGACGATGAACGATGCGATCGCCACCCGATACAGCGTGGACATCGTGGCCGTGGGCGACGGCATAAGCCGGAGCATGGCCGATGACGTGACCGGCATCGATGGTGTGGACGCCGCATTGTACGCTCCCGCGACGGTGGTAACCCTCGACGGAACCGATGACGAGCCGGGCGGACAGGTGCTGCTGGTCGGTGTGAGGAACGCCGACCAGGTGCGGCATGTGATGCGCGCGCGGCTCGACGATGCGAACATCACGCCGAACGACGTGCTCATGCCGCGATACAACGCGTTGACCGGCAAGCGATTCGCCTTCGCCGGCGGCAATGCCGAATTCAAGGCCATGCATGACGGGAAGGCCGAGCATACGCTCACCTTGCACGCCGAGCAGAACGACTATCGAAGGGTCTCCGGCGATTACGCGGCGGTCGGATTCGTGGACGAACGCCACTTTTCCGACGGTGGCCTTGACGCCACCACGCATATGCTGCTGGTCAAAACCGACACCGACAAGCCGGGCGTCTCCGTCGACAACGTCTACACGCAGGTGCAGGAGGCATTGGCGGACAGCACGAACGCGACCGTCTCCGGGCCCGTCGCCGAACGTTTGCAATGGGCGCAGATGGTCGATTCCATGATGATGCTCATGGTCGGACTCATCGCGGTGGCCGTGCTCATCGCCCTCGTCGGCGTCGCCAACACGTTGTCGCTGTCGGTGATCGAACGCACCCGCGAATCCGCGACCTTGCGCGCCATCGGAATGACGCGAGGCCAACTGCGTGCGTCATTGGCAGTGGAGGCGTTGCTTATCGCGTTGGTATCCGGCGTGTCCGGCATCCTGCTCGGCACATTGTTCGGATGGCTCGGCGCGTATGTGGTGCTCGAACAGTTCGGCACGGTCATCTTCCCCTTCGAATGGGGCGCCAACGGCATCGTGCTCATGGTCTCGGTCGTGGCCGCGCTTCTGGCCAGCGTGCTTCCCGCGCATCGTGCGGCGAACACCCCGCCGGTCGAGGCGCTCTCCGAAGCCTAGTTCCTTAGCCTATTCATCTGAGAACCGACCAATCCGTCCATCCATCCATTAATCAACCAATCCATTAACCAACCCATCCATCTACCGACAACCCACCAGCCAATCCATCTATCAATCCATCCATGGTGCAAACCATGCAGTAATACCCGATGGATGAAATTCATGGTGC
>ERZ808258.183-NODE-183-length-29072-cov-3.133715_pt1 | contig 29072 bp, 24 predicted proteins | sample MGYA00521280_ERZ808258 | MGnify/ENA primary metagenome ERZ808258 (study PRJEB31516, sample SAMN03275585) | gut metagenome | biome: mammalia-associated habitat; material: feces | host: Papio cynocephalus | place: Kenya | collected 2012-07-19 ...
GTTGCGTCAACAGCACGAGAATTTTGTTAGCTTCGGAATGCGTACAGTACCGCTTCGTGAGATGCTGCGTGCGGCGATTGATAAACAAGTACCGGTCATGTGGGGTATCCCCTAACGTTGCTCAGTCAGGTCGATTCAATCGTTAAACGCGCCAGAAATCCCGAGTGAAGATAACAAAGACCGTGACGATTTCCAAACGACCGATTAGCATGCAAGAAGTGCATAGCCAGAGTTGAACGGTTGACAGCGTTCCGTAATTGACGGCAGGGCCGACTTTTTCCAGTCCCGGTCCCGTATTGGTCAGACATGCAAATACGGCAGAGAATGCCGAAGCGACATCTAGGCCGGAGGCAATGAGAAGAACGCTGGCCGTTAGCAGGGTTGCTACCCATAAAACAATAAAGTTCAGAACCATGAAGACAATCGGGTCGGGAATCGTGACTCGATTAATGCGCAACGGGATCACGGCATTTGGGTGTAAGGTTTGCAAAAAACCTCGGGAAAGTTGCTTGGTGAGGATAAGTGCCCGTAGCATCTTGATGCCGCCGCCGATGCTTCCTGAGCATGTGGAAAATGCAGCCAAACACAGCATAATGACACAGGCTGTCACCGGCCAGTGATTGTAGTCAGTGCTGGAAAATCCGGTGGTGGAAGCAATACTGATAACGTTAAACAAGGCAAATAGAAAGGTGTCACCGACCGAATCGTACACGGCATTGATTGTCAGAACGATAAAAACAGTAAACACGCCTATAGCAAGCACAAAAAGCCACGCCCTGGCCTCTGGATCTTGTGCGTAAAGAAGAAGGGATCTTTTTTTCCAAGCGAGAAAGTGTAGCGAAAAACTGATTCCGCTTAGGAACATAAAAAGAATACAGACCAAATTGATGGTGTTATCGGACCAGAAAGCAAAACTTGTGTCATGTGAGGAAAATCCACCGAGACTAACGGTCGAAAAGGCATGAACAAGCGCGTCGAACCCGGTCATTCCGGCGAGTTTGTAACCGAGAAAGCACGCCAGACTCAGTGCGACATAAATCCACCAAAGGCCTTTGACCGTACTGGCAATTCGCGGAGTTAGTTTTGTTGCTTCAATGGTTGAACCGATTTCCGCGTTGGTCACGGAAGATTTGTTGGTTCCGATTCCGAAAAGCGGAGAAATTGAAGGCGCAGATTGGCACAAGGTCACAAAACGAAAAAGTTGAGAGCCGCCGACTCCCATAAGCGGCAATAGGGCAATTGCGAGAACGAGGATTCCCATGCCGCCGAGCCAGCTGAGCAGACACCGCCAAAAGTTAATCGATTCGGGGAGGTTTTCGACGGAAAACGCAGTTGCGCAGGTTGTTGTAATACCGCTCATTGATTCAAAGTAGGCTTGCGAAAAGGAGACATCCTGCAAGGTCATAAGCGGGACAGCGGCAAAAATCGGCAAAACGGACCAAAGAAGCGTGGCAAGCAAAAAACCGTCGCGAGGCAAAAGATCGCGTTTATCTTGTCGCGTCAAAGCAATCAGGATAAGCGCTCCGCAGGAGGTGACGATGGCACCGAGAAAGAAGCCGAAGCCCGCTCCGTCCTGAAAAAATACAGAAACGGCCAATCCGATTAAATGAACACAAGAAAAGAGTAACAAAATGGTTCCGATGATGTTGAGAACCGGGAAAAGTAAATAACGGAGTCTGGCAAGCATTGGTACAGTCAGAAGAATCCGACATCGACAGCAAACAGGGCCTCAATCTTAGGCATTAGCTGTTTGTCAGCAGAGAAAACAATCACTCGATCACCGGCTTGGATTACAAAATCGGCGGTTGCGGAAAAAAAATCAGTACCACGAACAACGGCGCAGATGCCCGATCCCTTGGGTAACTTGATGGAGCCAATCGGCTTTCCGATTACACGGGATGCTCCTTGTGTGCCGTGCGCAATAACCTCAAGCACTTCGGAGGCGGCATCGTGTACACCGTGCACGGCTACAACATCGCCACGGCGAACGTACTGCATGAGTTCGCTTAAAGTGACGCGCGTTTTGGAAATAATAATGTCGATACTTGTGTCCCTAACTAAGTCGGCAAAGGTCTGGTTATCAACGAGAGCGATCGAGCGTTTTGCTCCGAGACGCTTGGCCAAAAGAGCACTCATGATGTTGCCGTCATCGTGTTTGCTCAAGCTGATAAATAGGTCACATGTGTCAATGTCGACATTGGAAAGATCTTCTTGTTGCAGATACGAGCCCTTGACTAAAAGAACCTGGTCGGGGAGCTGTTCGGCAATGTCCCGAGCCTTTGTTTCATCTTGTTCAAGGATCTTAATATTGTAGGCATTGCGATTTTCAAGCCCTGTCACAAGGCGAAGCGCCATATCGGCATCGCCGGCAATGACAAGATTTTTATTGCGATTTTCTTTCGGATGAATACAAGCAATAAGAGAGTCAGCTTTCTCTTTGCGAACGAGAACTAAAAGTTCATCGCCAACTGCAAGGGGTTTTTGACGGTCGAGGGATTGATCTTCGTGGAATGCTGCTACAAAGGCGGCTTGGTGTTTCTCTAAAATCGGGCGGACTTGCTCGCCTGTTTGCCCGACGCACTCGCTTTCTTGACCGACATCAAGAGTCATCAGGTAAAGAGCACCTTGAGCCAAATCAATAACCTGGGATGCCTGTGGAAATTCGATTAAGCGAAGCAAGGCATCGGTTAGGGCTTGCTCGGGCCAAATTGTGCTTGTGATGTGAAATCCGGCATCTCCGAGCAAATCGGGGTAATTACTTAGCTCGTTACGACGAACTCGTGCAATGCGGGTCGGGACGTTAAAAAGTTCGGCAGCGAGCAGACAAGCCACTAAATTGGTTTCGTCGCTTGCCGTTACGGCAATCACGATGTCAGCATCTTCAATGCCGGCCTCGCGCAATACAGCGGGACTGGCCGCATCTCCGACGATGCCACGCAGGTCCAAATGACGTTGCAGTTGTAAGACCCGGCTCTGTTCGATGTCAACGACCGTTATATCGTTAGATTCGCCGACTAAAGCTTGTGCTACGGCGTCTCCCGTATGTCCGGCTCCGAGAATGAGTACGCGCATGGCTCGGATAAACTATTTATTGTGAGTTATTTTGGTAGTACTCGAAGGACGAGGAATATCCATGTGAAGAGCTTTGAGTTTACGATACAAGTGCGTTCGCTCAAGACCGGCATGACGCGCTACACGGGTAATTTGATAGTCCTCATATTCAATTAGTTTCGTAAAGTAGGCACGTTCCGTCGCTTCGCGTACATCTCGTAGTGAGGCGTTGAAATCAATTACGATGTCGGTGCCCGGAATGTTAAATTTCGGGAGCTCAACAGGAATTTTCGGCTTGGGCGCCACAGAAACAATCGGCGGCAAGTCATTGTCCACGCGATATTTAGCGAAAGCCGTGATGCGATTTTTCACCTCAATGCCGTGTCGCACGGCATTAAGGAGTTTTTGCATTGAAATCGGTTTTTCCAGAAAAGAGAGTGAACCGAATTTTGTGGCTTCGACGGCAGTCTCAATTGTGGCGTGACCGCTCATCATGATGACCTGACTGTCAAAATCCTTGTCAGCTTTCCATTCTTTGAGAAGGGAAACGCCGTCCATGTCAGGCATCCAAATGTCCAAAAGAATCAAATCAAATTTACTTTGCGCTACTTTTTGTCGTGCGACCTCAGCATTCTCCGCTTCTTCAACGGCATATCCCTCATCCGAGAGAATCTCCGAAAGAAGATCGCGGATGCCGATTTCATCATCAACAATCAAAATGTTCGCCATAGCGCAACACTCTTTGCTTAAAAATACGATTGAATAAAGCAGCGAAAGCAAATGCGCCTGTCAAAACAAGTGCTACCCCTGCTCCTGTTTCCTTTTGTTTATTGCGTCAATTGTTGCAAATAATATCCGCATTTGAAAAATCAGGCAATACGCAAAGTGAATCGAAGCTTCTTTTTAGACGGCTTCCTCGGCACTGCTCCAGAGAAAAACGTTGTTTGACATGTTACGCGACAACGGGAAAGACAATCGAGACACGCGCACCCAGGACAGTTTTTCCCTCTCCTTGGATGTTTTCAATTGAGATTTTGGCTTTGTGTTCATCCAGAATCTTTTTGACCATCGGGAGTCCCAAGCCAGTCCCAGTGGTTTTTGTCGTGATGTATGGTTCAAAGGCCCTGGCAAGGACGCTCGTTTGAAATCCCGGTCCGTTATCTTCGATGGTCATGCGCACAGCCGACGGGGTACCGTCGGAAGAAACGGCTTGCGTGCGGATGCAAATTTTCGGGTTTTTAATGTCGGCACAGGCTTCAATCGAATTGCCGAGTAGGTTAAAAAGCACCTGCCGAATCTGCGCGGCATCGACCGAAACGGTCGGTAGCGGGTTTTCCAATTCTCGCAATATCCGAATGCCACCGGAATGGTAAAACGTAATCATGTCCTCGATTAAGGCATTTAAATCAACGGACTTTAGGCTCGGCGGAGGCAGTTTGGCAAAGTCACGGAAGTCGTTGACCATCTTTTTCATCGCATCGACCTGATCGATAATTGTGGAGGTTGCTCGACTCAAGAGAGCGGCATCGGCCGGGTCAAGTTTATTTTCTAATTTCATCGAAAGGCGTTCGGCGGCCAGACGAATCGGAGTTAATGGATTTTTAATTTCATGCGCTAACCGACGAGCCACTTCGTTCCAGGCTTGGGCTTTTTGGGCGTCAATGAGAGCAGAGACATTGTCAAAAGCAACAACCCAACCGACGGCACCCTCTAATTCCAGACGAGAACCGCGAATGAAAAGCGATACGTCCGGATCGGGACTGCGGGACAGTTCAAAGTCAAGATGAAAACTCCCGGTATCGGCAATACGAATCTGATCGACCAGGGCTGCGGCAAGACGCGGCTCGACAACGGCGAGATTATCTCCTGGATTAACGCGAGAGGGAGCGAGGATGACGTTGGCTGCCGTATTCACAAGCAACACGGCAAGAGAGGAATCCAAAAGCAATACACCGGCAGAAATGTTCGATAGAACGCTGGCTAAGTAGGCGCGCGATCGCTCGGTTGCCAGTCGTTGTTTTTCTGCGCTTTTTTGTGCCTCGGCAATCTGAGAGACCATGGAGTTAAACGATTTGGTAAGTTCGTTCATCTCGTCGTTCCCAAGGAGTTCTCGAATCGGGACTAGGTTTCCGTTGGCGACCTTTTTTGTGCCGACGGCAAGCTGTAGCACAGGCTCTGTCATCGTTCGGGCAAACCAAAGCGCCATGGCAATGGCTGCTAAAAGTGTCAACAACATCGTCAAGGTCAACGTGACGCGGTAAATGGTCTGTAGTGATGCGCGTGTCAGTGTCAACTCTTGGTAGTCGCGAAAGCCTTCGACAAGACCGCGAGCGCCCTGGGCGAATTTAATCGGGACCGTATTGGAAAACTGCAGAAAGCAGTTGTTTTCCAATGTTCGATTCGGATAAATCGGGACAAGAGTTCGAATGCGCATCGGATCGTCAGGCGTGGAGGATTCCCCTTCAAGAAGAGAGAAGCCCTTTTTCTCCAAGGAGTCGACCATATCGGTCACTAACGGCATGTCAATCTTGACTTGGGCATCCGGAGCAATTGACGAATGCGAGATATTTCCTTGAGGCTGGAAAATGAGTGCGACTTCCGATTCGAAATCTTCGCGTAGCTTTTCGATTCCAGCATCCCACTGGTTTTCCGGTAACTCAGAAAGGCTTAAGGCAGCTCGACGGGCAAAGAAAAGGAGTCTGCCGCGTTCGTTTTCCAAAATGTCACTGGAAAGTGTGATGCCGTCTTCGAGGGCTCGCTCAATTCGAGCATCGAACCAAGAGTCAATCGATCGGCCGATAAATTGAGCTGAGACCAAATACAGTAACATACAAGGAACAAAAGCGATGGAAGCAATCGTCAATGCGAGCTTAGCCGTCATGCGCGATCCGAAATCGTTGTGACGCCAGTTTAGATACAGCTTAAAACTTAGCCGCAAGACAACAATCAAAAGGATCAGAGTTGTCAGGGTGTTAAGCGCAATGAGCGCCGGAAAGAAACGTCCGAGACGCGTTGATGCCGCACCGCCGGCAACGGCATAAATCAACAAAAAAACGCCGGCTGCCACGATGCCGAAGAACCCAATGCGTAGCCAGCGTTGCATAGTCTGTCCTTCTAGTTGGAGTCGAGGGCCTTTGTTAGGACGATGTTTTGCCAATCGCTTTCAAGAGCCCAGTCTGAGTTGCCGCCGATTGTAACTTGCAGGGGCTTAGGCAAGCGAGACAGATCCAGTCGCATTCGCGTCTGCGCCAGAACGTCGGAGTGTCTGTGAATAGCATCTGCGTCGGCTACAACCCAGCCGCGAACATTTTTCAACAACAAAAGAGCTTGATCCAACGTGTCAAAGGACTGGACAAGACCGTCACGGGAAAGGCGCAGTTGACGCGACAATGGGCTGTAACTAAGGCGTTGTAACAGAGTGGATGTGATAAGCGTCTTATCAAACCAAAAGGTTCTCGGTTCCAGTAGTCTGAATTCGTAGGCAAAGTAAAGGGCAATGCCACGTCTTAAGTAGTCGGTTAAAACCGGAGAGAGATCAAATTCCCAATTGACGCTTAGCTGAAGTCCGGGTAGAGCTCCATCGGTGACTCGAAGAAGTTGCGCGCTCATCAGCTGGATGTCCGACGAATTGGCGCGCACGAATTTTGAGGCCTCCGGTGCAAAAAGCGCGGCTACAAGCGATGCACACAGCAGGCGTCGAGAGACCATGTTAGGACTACCCTTTTGTTAATAAAGCATAAAAGAAACCGTCTCGGATGCGGGGCAGGCCGGGTGCGTCCTCTGTGTCCGAATCGCGCGGAAACACGGTCAGTGTCGCCGGCAAACCGTCATTAAGTGGCATGGCATGGGCTTCTTTATGCCGTTTCAGAAATTCGGCAATTTGCATCGGCCCCTCTTCCTTAAAAACTGAGCATACGACATACAAAAGCCTTCCTCCAAACTTTACCAGCGGCCAAAGTGCTTCCAAGAGTATCTTTTGTTGTTTTGCTAGCGAAACAATATCGTTCGGTTGTCGCAAGAAGGCGACGTCGGGATGCCTGCGCAAGATACCGCTTGCTGTGCAAGGCGCATCGAGCAAAACGGCATCGAATCGACAGTCGGGGCCGGTCCAAGTGGCGGGGACGGCCGCGTCGGCTTGCATAACTCGGGCTTTAAGGTGAAGACGCCGAAGGTTTTCTCGGATGCGTTCAGCGCGTGCCGGGTTGATTTCCAGGGCTAGCACGTCGACATCGGCCAACTCCAGAATGTGACAGGTTTTTCCTCCCGGTGCTGCACAGGCATCTAAAATTTTCTCTCCGTTTTTGGGGCGTAACCACCTGGCTGCCAGTTGCGCTCCGGCATCTTGCACACTAACAAGCCCTTCGTTAAACCCCGGGATGTCATCGACATTGCAAGCCTTATCGATAACGACGCCGTCCAGTCCGACTGGGCTGCTTTGTATTTCTTTTAATCGGGCAAGATCACACCATGCTTGTGGTGTGATCTTGCGTCGGTTGACTCGCAAAACAAGTCGCGGAGGAATTTGGGCTATTTTCAAGAGATCTTCTGCGCACGTATTTCCCAAATCCTTGGAAAGTTTCCGGGAAAACCACTCCGGGACATTGAGTCGGACTATCGAATTTTTCATCGCTTCGGCGACAAGATTTTCGCTTTCTCTGCAAAAGCGGCGTAAGCAGGCGTTGACAAAACGTGTTGCACAACCCGTTTTTCGACCGGCCTTGACAAAATCGACCGTTTCGTTGACTAAGGCAAAGCGCTTGGTCGGATTAAGCAACATCTCGCTTAAGGCAATCATTAGGATACGGCGTATGTCATCGGCAGGAGGGCGGTTTGTCAGAAACTGAACCAGACAGTCGCAAAGGAAATAGTGACGCGTCAGGTCATATAAAACAGCTTGCAAAGTCGGGCGCATCCGGCGTTCCGATATTGCCGCAACAATGGCGAAGTCAAGGGACTTCCCGGACTCAAAAAAAGACAGAGCGTCAAGTGCCGGGCCGAGCAGACGACCGAAGGGAACGGTCATTTCAAAACCTCTCCTTGTTGTAAGGGGAACGATTGCAAAAAGGCAGAGGTATCCATAACGGCTTTGCCGCTTTTTTGCAGACGTAGGCATTCGACAGCGCCGTCGGCACATGCAACAACCAGGCGTTTTTTTGCACAAAGCACCTGGCCGGGAATTCCTTTCCCTTCAAAGGGGCGCATGGCCCAAATCTTAAATATCTCGCCGTGTGCTGTAGTTCTTAGTCCCGGGAACGGGAAAAATGCTCGGCAACGTCGATCAAGGCAGGCAACAGATTGATTCCAGTCGATGTCCGACTCTGTTTTGAGAATCTTTCGGGCATAAGTTGCTTTCGTATCGTCTTGCGCAGTGGCAACGAGGGTGTCGGCATTCTCTAACGCTTGAACAATCGCTTGCGCCCCCAGATCCGTTAGCTTTTGTGTCAGGGATGCTGCCGTATCAGACGGTGTTATCGGTATGGATTTGGCGAGTAAAACCGGGCCGGTATCCAGACCTTTTTCCATTTTCATAATAGAGATTCCGGTTTCGGTATCTCCGGCTTCAATAGCTCGCTGGATAGGAGCTGCGCCGCGCCAGCGAGGCAGAAGCGAAGCGTGGATATTGACAGCAGACAAGAAGCGATTTTGCCCGATGCCACGAGCGGCCGTAAGCGCTTTTTCCGGCAAGATCAACCCGTAGGCAGCAACGACGAGTACATCGGCTTTGACGCTTTGTAGAAGACTGAGTGCCTGAGTGGCTTCGGCCGGAGCTTTGCGAATGGAAAGTGTTTCAGGGGAGATGACCTTGATGCCGTGCTCAAGAGCGATTTCTTTGACGGGGGAGGCCTTCAGCCTCATACCGCGACCGCTTGGCCTGTCCGGTTGGGTTAGGACGAGAGCAATGTCATGTCCTGCATGAATCAGAGCGCTAAGTGCCTCGGCAGCAAAACTCGGTGTTCCGGCGAAAGTGATGCGCATAAAAAAGACCTCTGCTACCAATATAATAAGAGCAGACGGCATTTTAGCAATCAGGTCCAATAGCATCGACTCACAGTTGCACCCCCTAAAAACACTTCATGCGCAGTGTTGTACACAAGTGCCGGCCGCAGTAAAACGTAAAGGTTTCAGATGCATCGTATTTGTCGATTGGCTTTCAAAGAGTACGGAGACAAAACACTTCCCACGCTCGTTCTTTTAATGGGGCTCGGGATGCCTTCGGGGGCTTGGCCCGAATCGCTGATTCGTCTGCTCGTACAGCAGGGATTACATGTTGTGACGCCAGACAACCGAGATTGCGGGCAAAGCGAGTTTTGTTCGGAAAAGGTTCCTTTTTGGACGCTTATGCGATCGGTTGCTTGGTACGTTTTCGGAGGGACGGTTCACGCTCCGTACTCGGTCAATGATATGGCAATGGATGTGGAGAACTTGCTAAATGAGCAAAGGCTTGAACGAGTCCATATCGCCGGGTTCTCTCTGGGCGGCATGATTGCGCAGGCGTTTGCTATTCGAGCACCGCACAGAACGATTTCGCTTTCGTGTATTTCAACAGCTACCGGCAATCCGAGAACCGGATTCGGACAATTACGGGCGGTGTGTAGCGTGCTTAAAAACTGTTCTCAAACTGAAGATAGCCAAACGCGATATCGCCGATTAACGCAACTTCTGAAAACAATCGGGAGCCCGGGTGTTCACTATAGCGATGTTGAGCTGGCTCGCTACATGCAGGTTCTTAAGGAAGGAAATGTCACGCAGCAATCAATCAGGCGTCAATTGATGGCGATTCTGGCCGCGGGAGATCGACGTAGCAAACTACGGCAGTTGGTAGTTCCGACGCTGGTTATTCATGGGCAGGCCGATCCCCTTTTGCCCGTGCAGGCCGGTCAGGAACTTGCTAAGTGTGTTGAGGGTGCAAAACTGATGCGCATTGCCGGTATGGGGCATGACCTTCCGGAATGTTTTATCAAACCGATCGGCCAGGCTCTTGCCAAGCACTGCTATAGCGGGGCTTTGCGCTAAGAAGTGCGATGTTTTTTTTCGCGAGCTTTTTCCCGACGTAGTTTGGCAAGTTTTTCGATGGCACGGTTTTTCTTTAGCGGACTCAGATGGTCGATAAAGACGTGACCGTTAAGGTAATCGACTTCGTGCTGAACGCATACAGCCAAAAGACCTTCGCAGTCTATAGAAATCGGTTTTCCTTGCAAATCAAAGGCATCGACATGGACTTTGGACGGACGTTTAATTTTTTCCGTTAAATCAGGGAGCGAAAGGCAACCCTCTTCCCCTTCAATTAACGTATCGCTTAATGCGGTAACCGTCGGATTGACAAGGGCAATAAGATGCGACTTTTCATCGGAAATGTCGATGACAACCAGTCGGATGCTTTTGCCGACTTGAGGCGCTGCCAGTCCGATTCCCGGGGCGGCGTACATTGTTTCTGCCATATCTGTTGCCAGACGATGCAAAGCCTCGTTAAATTCGGTTACGGATTCGGAAGGCTTAGCTAGGATTTCGGCAGGATATTGAACAATCGGCAGTACAGCCACGGTTTTTTCTCCATGAAAAGGGACCAATTCCCAAAAATCGTACTATTTTAACGGGTCTGGAGCTGACGTACAGGCAGTGAAAAGTAAGAGATATCGGATTCGGGCAGTGACTAAGTTGAGTGCCAAAGAGAATTTTCAATTAAAAAACAAAGGTCAAAAAGAAAGAACGCGGCGTTTCTTCTCTTTTCTCGAAAACTCTGATTATTCTATAAAAAAGGAAGACGCCGATTCAATTGATGAAAATATGAAAAAACCGAGGCGTCTGGAGATCGAGAATGACAAAACTAATTATTGCCGAAAAACCTTCGGTTGCGACGGACATAGCCCGTGTTTTGGGCGGAATGAAAAAGAAGGGAGATTACTACGAAGGAGGTGACTGGATTGTTGCCAACGCGTTAGGCCATCTTTTGGAATTGGCATGTCCGGAAAAGTATGAAGTGAAACGTGGCAAGTGGACCTTTGGTCACTTACCTGTTTTGCCACCGACATTTGATTTAAAACCCATTGCGAAGTCCGGCGAAAAACTCAAGAGTCTGGAACGGTTAATTCGACGGCCAGATGTTGATACCGTCATCAATGCTTGCGATGCCGGACGTGAAGGCGAGCTGATTTTTCGGTACATCATGCAGGCCGCAAAATCGAAGAAAAAGATTGAACGGCTTTGGTTGCAGTCAATGACGCCGAGCGCCATCAAAGAGGCTTTTTCTCACTTAAGAACCGATGCTGAAATGACAAAACTGGCTGATGCAGCTCGTTCCCGATCGGAAGCGGACTGGCTTGTCGGCATTAACGGAACAAGGGCCATGACGGCCTTTAACAGTTTGGACGGAGGTTTCTTTCTGACGACCGTCGGGCGAGTTCAAACGCCGACGTTGGCCATTGTCGTGCGGCGTGAAAATGAGATAAAAAACTTTAAAGCGCAACCGTACTGGGAAGTTGAGGCTCAGTTTTCACTTGGGGAAAACTCTTACTCGGGGCGCTGGTTCGATCCGAATTTCACGCGAGATTCCAAGAGGCCGGAACTCAAGGCAGAGCGGATTTTCGATTGCAAAAAAGCCGATGCGATTTGCGCACGAGTTCGGGGAAAAAGCGGGCTTGTTACTGAAACAAGTAAACGAACAACGAGTTTGTGCGCGCAACTGTATGATCTGACAAGTTTGCAGAGGGAGGCCAATAATCGATTTGGATTCTCTGCTAAAACGACGCTCTCGATTGCTCAGGCTCTGTACGAAAAACACAAGGCGTTGACCTATCCGAGAACTGATTCGCGAGTGCTTCCGGAGGACTACATCAAGACCGTTTACAAAACGCTTCAGATGCTTTCGGACAACAAGGATGTCGGCTCTTTTGCCGATCGAGTGGTTGCTCAGAAATGGGTACTTCCGACAAGACGCGTTTTCGACAATAACAAGATCAGCGACCACTTTGCAATCATTCCGACACTCCAGCCGCCGAATGGCGCTCTTACTGAGGCGGAAAGGAAAATTTATGATCTTGTTGTAAGGCGCTTTATTGCTGTTTTCTTTCCGGCCGCTGAATACAATGTAACGACGCGGATTACGAAAGTCGATCAAGATACCTTTAAGACAGAAGGGAAGGTTTTGGTCCTGCCCGGCTGGATGGAGGTCTACGGTAAGGCTTCTGTCGGGACAGAGACGATGTTGTGTCCTCTTAACGGGAAGACCGCAGTCAAGACGATTTCCGTCAAGCGAGAGGATTGCCAAACAAAACCGCCTGCGCGATACACGGAAGCGACGTTGCTGTCGGCGATGGAAGGCGCCGGTCGGCTTGTCAAAGACGGGGAATTGCGTGACGCGATGGCCGAGAAAGGTCTCGGAACACCGGCAACGCGTGCGGCCATTATTGAAAATTTGATTGATCAACGATACATTCGACGGGAGGGTCGAGAACTGATTCCGAGCGCTAAGGCTAAACAATTGTTGACACTTATCGAAGGACTCGGAATCGGCGTTTTATCCAACCCGGCTCTCACTGGCGAGTGGGAATACAAGCTCTCGCAGATTGAAAAGGGCAAGTTGCAGCGTAGCGACTTTATGCGGGAAATTCGTGAAATGACAACGCATATTGTTGCTGCGGCCAAGCAGTATGAGGGAGATACGGTTCCCGTCGAGAATCCGGCTCACTTAAAGCACCGTTGCCCGAAATGCGGTGGAGAGATTGTCGAAACATATCGGCGCTATGCATGTACGAACCCTGAGTGTGACTTTAGCCTTCCCAAGCATCCTGGCGGCAGAACTTTCGAGCCCGAAGAGGTTGAGTCCTTATTGGCGAACGGGTCGGTCGGACCTCTTACGGGGTTTGTCAGTAAGACGGGGCGTCCTTTTTCTGCAGTTTTAAAACTGACTCCGGAGAAAAAATTAGAGTTCGATTTCGGTCAGGAAGAAAAAGCCGAAGAACAAGAGGATCTTTCCGAATTGCCGGTTGTCGGCAAGTGCCCGAAGTGCGGCGGCCGTGTTTTTCAAGGAGCAACGAGCTTTTTTTGCGAGCATACACAGGGAAAACAAACGTGCGATTTCCGTTGCGGACGTGTGATTTTGCAACAACCGATTTCGCCTGAAGAATGCAAAAAGATTCTGACTGAAGGAAAGAGTTCTTTGTTGTCTGGTTTCGTTAGCAATCGGACGCACCGAAAATTTAAGGCTTACTTGGTGCTTGATAAAAAAACCGGGAAAATCGGATTTGAATTCGAGCCACGGACCGTGACTCAAGGCAAACCCGAACGCAAAAAAACGGAAAGAAAAAGCCGGACTGGCAAAACAACAGGCTAAAGATCAGAGAAAGTTAGGAAAAATCTCTACGGGGAAAGCTTGCTTGATTTGATGAAGCGCAAGGAACAAGGGTTCTTTTGTCCGACAGAAAGCACATGTTTTTTTCCTTGGTAAACTTTGCGATGTGTCGCGAAGGCACGTTTATTCTTCTTTCTTTTATAAAGGATTTTGTCGTGAAGCTTAGTGCTCTTACCTGTGCTTTGGTTTTAGCGAGTGCCTCTTGCTATGTGCAGGCCGGTCCTGTGTTGGATGCGGTTAAGGCTCGCGGTCAAGTGATCTGCGGCGTGAACACGGCAGCCCCCGGTTTTTCTGCGGCGGACTCTCAGGGACGCTGGACTGGTTTGGATGTTGATACCTGCCGGGCGACGGCAGCCGCCGTTCTGGGTGACGCTTCCAAAGTCAAATTTGTTCCGCTTTCTTCTCCGCAACGGTTTACCGCCTTGCAGTCCGGAGAGGTGGATGTCCTGGCAAGAAACACAACGTGGTCTTTGACCCGTGATGCAAGCCTTGGTGTTGTGTTTGCTGCGATTAACTACTACGACGGTCAGGGATTTATCGTTCCCAAGAGCTTGAAAGTTACAACGGCAAAGAAACTTAACGGTGCCACTATTTGCGTGCAGTCGGGCACGAGTTCCGTTCAGGCGCTTGCGGACTATTTTGCAGCTAACAAAATGAAGTACAAGCCGGTGATGTTTGATACGACCGAGGCGACTCAAGGGGCATTCCTTTCCGGGCGTTGCCAGGTCTACACAACAGACATGAGTGACTTGGCCGGAGCCAGGACTCGAGCTCGCAACCCGAATGACTACGTTATTCTTCCGGAAACTATTTCCAAGGAACCCTTGGGACCGGCCGTGCGCCGTGGTGATGATGAATGGTTCCAGATTGTGCGTTGGTCTTTTTATACGATGCTTGAGGCAGAGGAAAACAATCTGACAAAGGCCAATGTTGACCAAGCACGGGCCACGAGCAAGAATCCGCAGATTATGCGCCTTGTCGGAACCGGAGACGATACCGGTAAATTGCTTGGTCTGGATAAGGACTGGTCGTATCGGATTATCAAGCAGGTCGGCAATTACGGTGAGAGTTGGACGGCTAACTTCGGCCCGAAGACACCGCTTAATCTGCCGCGGGCTCTTAATAATCTCTGGACGCATGGCGGGCTAATGTATGCTCCGCCTATCCGTTAACGTGTTCTCGTCGAAGAACTAAGCCTGCGCAAGCGTTCCTGTTTGCGCAGGCGTGTTGTTTTCGGTGAACGGAACAAAGAAGTCGGGTCATAATCGAAAATCTATAATGCCTCTCTTTGCGGGAGGATTAATTCCTTTTTATGTCAAATCCAACCGAAGAACGCGTAATCGGTGATGAGGCCTGGCGACGCCGCGAGGCGGCTCGTCGTCGCTCCGAATGGGTTATCCAAGGTGCGGCTATTGTTGTTGTTGCGGCTTTCGTCTGGATTCTTTCCGAGAACATTTCGGCGAATTTAGCCGCTCGGCACATCCGCAGTGGTTTTGCCTTCTTGTTTAACTCAGCCGGGTTTGATATCGGCGAGTCTCTTGTGCCTTTCCACTCGACCGATGCCATGTGGCATGCCTTTGTCGCCGGTATGATTAATACGGTGCGTGTATCGATTTTTTCGGTGGGGTCCGCTCTGATTCTCGGAGTTCTCGTCGGTCTGATGCGTTTGGCAGAGCACCCGGTTTTAAGAGCGCTGGGAACTGCGCATGTTGAGGTGTACCGAAATATTCCGCTTATTATCCAACTTTTTGCCATTTACTTGGTAATCACCGAATTGCTTCCGACAGCCGGAGAGGCGTTGCACTTCGGTCAGTGGGCTTTGCTCTCTAAGGCAGGATTGCAGGTGGCCGTACCTCGTGAGGGGGCGTTGGCATTAGTCTTTTCGTTTGTGATTGCCGTTTTGGTTTTTTTCTTGGTGCGTGATCGTTGCCAACGACGTATGACAGAACTGATGGCCTCCCTTTCAGGATTTGGCGTTGCTGTTCTGGCTTATGCCATTACATGGATTGGATTCGGGATTGTGGGTGGCTGGAGTAAGCCCGTTGTTGACGGATTTGCCATCGAGGGGGGTGCGGCTCTCTCCCCTGAATTCTTAGCCCTTTGGCTCGGACTGACGCTTTTTACGTCTGCCTCGATTGCTGAAATTGTTCGCGCCGGGGTTTTGGCGGTTCCTCGCGGACAGTGGAACGGTGCCCTTTCGCTCGGGATGACGAAGACGCAGGTTGTTAGTTACATCATTTTTCCACAATCGATGCGTTTAGCGATTCCTCCGCTGGCCAGTCAGTTTATGAATCTGACGAAAAACTCGTCATTAGCTGTCGTTATCGGCTATCCGGACTTGGTTGCCGTCGGCAACATGTCAATTAATTCAACAGGTCAGGCTCTTGAAGTTATCGTCATTATCATGGCGGTGTATCTTGTGTTAAATCTGATTATCAGCATTTGCATGAATGCGCTCAATGCGCGCGTTCTTCGGGCTCCTCGGTGACAGTATGAGAAATCAGATCAGTTGGATTTCGTTCAAAAGTCTGCGTGATCGCTTCTTTTACTCGCGCTTTGCCACGGGCGTGACGCTTGTTGTCGGGTTTTTGCTGTGTATCACGATGTTTTATCTGTTTAATTGGGGTGTTACGCAAGCCGTTTTTAACCCGGATCCGGAGGCTTGTTATGCGGCTTCCGGTGCTTGTTGGGGTTTTGTTGCCGAAAAATGGCGACTGATCATTTTCGGTCGTTATCCGTATGAGTTGCAGTGGCGTCCGGCTGTTGCCGTTTTCACAATTATTGCCATGCTTGCCGTAACAGCGTGCCCGAGATTTTGGACCCGGACGGGAGCCAAGTTGCTTGGCATCGGTTGGGCTGCGGCCTTCTTTGTCTTTTTTACGCTGATGCAAGGAGGTCTGTTTGGTCTGTCTCGTATTGATTCAGACAACTGGGGCGGTTTACCGCTAACCGTTATCCTGACGCTGCTTGGCATGACAGTTTCCATTCCGATCGGAATCATCCTGGCGCTTGGTCGCCGTAGTCGCCTGGCCGTGATTCGCAATCTTTCCATCGGATATATTGAATTGGTCCGTGGGGTGCCGCTCATTACCGTGTTGTTTGTTGCGAGCTTTGTTGTTCCGTTGTTGTTCCCGACGAATGTCCGCATTGATCCGTTCTGGCGCGTTGCCGGTGGCATTATTCTTTTTCAGGCTGCTTACATGGCAGAAACCGTACGCGGCGGACTGCAGACGATTGCTCGGGGTCAGTTTCTTGCTGCCGATTCTCTGGCGCTTTCGTATTATCAGAAGTATCTTTACGTGATTTTGCCGCAAGCTCTTGTGGCGGTCATTCCGGCTTTCGTCAATAGTCTCCTTTCAACATTTATGGACACGTCGCTTGTGACGGTTGTTTCCATGCACGATTTAACGGGAAGTTTGTCATTGGCTTTGGGAGATGCGGTCTGGAGAGATTTTTTCCGTGAAGGTTATATTTTCGTTGCGGCAATTTATTTTTTCTTTAGCTTTCTGATGAGCCGATACAGCCAGTGGCTTGAGGGGCGACTGCAAACTGGAAAACAACGGGACTGAAGACCATGTCCGAGTATGTTTTAGCATATGAGCATTCTGTGCGGGTACACATGCCGTTTGAGGCGTTTTACCGCGGACTCGAAGATTTTGCGCGACGCCCGCAAGCGTATATCGAGACGATGAAAGCTTGTGCGGTGCTGGAGGAAAAAATCGTCGGGACACGTCGCATTTTTCGGCGTAAAGTTGAGTTTGAAAAGTTTTCTTTTGAAGACATCGTGACTCTGAGGCAAGAGGGCGAATTAATCGACCAAGTTCCTGCCTTCGGTCAGATGGCATCTTCCCTTTATCTTGTGCGTGTTAGAAAGTTATCATCAGACACAATTTGTGTAACCTTTACTTATCGGGAAAGCGATAAGGTTCGACTCCCCGAAAAGTTAGCCTGTTTGCGGCACCGCGCATGGACTGAAAAAGATCAAAAACTCGTTGAACAGATTCAAAGCACGTTTGGCCGACAGGCAGAACAATAAATACGTAGGAGTTCGGTATGGGAAAGCAAAAACGTTTGAGAAAAGAACGTGCGCAGAAAGCGACAGACGCATTACTTGCCGAAGCGCAGCCTTCTCGTCCGAAGTGGTACTACCTTGTGCTTCGCTTGATGAATGTTATTTTTGGCTGTATTGCTATTTCCGTGATTGCCGGTTTCTTGTTCAAAAAGTTTATTCCGGACAACACGTCTGTCGGACCGGCTCTTATTACGATGGGCTTTTGGGCTGTTTGGATTGTTTACGTCTTTAAGGGAATGAAATTCAAAGGCGAAAAACCCCCCGAACCGTAAGATTCGGAGGGCAATCAGTCTGAGCTTTGGTCAGGACGGTTAGTTTTTCTTACAACTCATGACGGCATTGAGGAGGATGGCGCCGAATGTCGCCGTTCCGATGCCGCCTAAAGAGAAGCCGCCGAGGTTTAAAGTAAAGTCTCCGCCGCCGAGAATCATTGTAACAGCCGCCACAATCAGGTTGCGGTTGTCGCCGAAGTCAACGTGGTTGACAACCCAAATCCGAGCACCTGCTACGGCAATTAAACCGAAGACAACCACGGAGCAACCGCCGAGCACAGGCTGCGGAATTGTCTGAATCAAAGCGCCGAACTTCGGAGAGAAACCCAAAAGGATGGCAAAGCAAGCGGCTATGACAAAAAGAAGCGTTGAGTAAACGCGGTTCGCTGCCATTACGCCGATGTTTTCGCCGTAGGTTGTTACACCCGGACCGCCGACGGAACCGGCGAGAATTGTGGCAACACCATCTGAAAAGAATGCGCGACCCATATAAGGATCGAGGTTTCTTCCCGTCATGGCCGTAACGGCTTTAATGTGCCCGAGGTTTTCGGCAACCAAAATAATGACAACCGGGGCAATTAGAACAATGGCATTGAGTTGGAAGACCGGAGTTTGGAAGGCGGGCAATCCGAACCAAGCGGCATTGGCAATGATGGAAAAGTCAATGGGTTTTCCAAGTCCCATGCCGTTTGTTAGTATTGCATAAACAATGTACGCAACGGCTAAGCCGACCAAAATCAACAACTTTTGCATCAGTCCGCGTGTGTAGACGGCGACGAGGCCGACACTCAAGACCGTAAACAGGGCCATGCAACCTTCAAATGTTCCTGTGCCGCACCCGTGTACGGCTGTCGGAGCCAAGTTCAAACCGATAATCGCCACAATGGAACCCGTGACAACCGGCGGCATGAGTTTTTCAATCCATCGAACGCCGATTGCCATCACAATCAGGCCGACTATGGCGTAAATAATGCCGCACACGACGATGCCGCCCAAGGCTACGGGGATGTTGGCATTGGCCCCCGATCCGGCGACATAGCCGGTGGCAGCTATCACAACTCCGATGAAGGCGAAGGATGAACCTAGATAACTGGGAACACGACCCCCGACGATTAAGAAAAACAAGAGCGTTCCGACGCCACTCATTAACACAGCGACGTTCGGATCAAAGCCCATCAAAATCGGGGCAAGAATCGTCGATCCGAACATCGCAACGACATGTTGCAAGCCCAGGGCGACCATTTGATTTGCGGGGAGGCGTTCATCGGGAGCGATGACGCCGTCGGTTTTGAGTTTCCATTGCGGAAAGTAACTCATAATGATTTTCTCCATGACAGAAGTCCACCTCGAACGACACTTTCGAGGGCCACTTACTGAGGCGCAATTGTATTGACAGAGACTTAGGAAGAAAAGAAAAAAGAAAAGATCTTCTGCGTTAGATTAAAAAAGTTGCAAAAACAACAAAGAAGAAGGGTGACGAAAATCCGCGAATTTCTGGGCCAGGAGAATGCATAAACGTTTGCAATGCGGGTGCGGGCAGCGGCATCAATGGCCTTGCGCGATGTGTTCTGTGCGTACCCGAGTGCTGTGTGAGTTTTACCCACACATGGGCACGGAGGATCAAAAAAGACGTCTTATCCGTTGCGGCGATATTGTCCGATGGAGGAAAATGGCACATTGAATAATGTGTTCAACAAGACAGTCCCTAATGCCTGCTACGCAAAAAGGGACGTTTTTAATTGCGTAACAAGCGTACCGCTAAATGCCTTTGCCTCTTATCGAATCCGAAGTACGACGCCGTCGTACATTTGCCATTATCTCGCACCCGGACGCCGGGAAAACAACACTGACGGAGAAGCTGCTCCTTTTTGGCGGGGCGATTCAGTTGGCTGGGGCCGTTAAGGGACGCAAGGCTTCGCGCCATGCGACAAGTGACTGGATGCAGGTCGAGCAGCAACGCGGCATTTCCGTGACAAGTTCCGTTATGCAGTTCGAGTATGAAGGGCACATCATCAATCTCCTTGACACTCCGGGGCATGAAGATTTTTCCGAAGATACATACCGCGTTCTGACGGCTGTTGATTCGGCCGTGATGGTTATCGATGCCGCTAAGGGAGTCGAAGCGCAGACCGTTAAGTTGTTAAATGTCTGTCGCATGCGGAATACCCCGATTATTACGTTTATCAATAAGATGGATCGCGAGGTCAGGGATCCACTCGATCTTTTGGATGAAATCGAGAGCGTTCTGCATCTTTCTTGTGTTCCGATTACCTGGCCGATCGGCATGGGGAAAACATTTCGCGGAGTTTTTTCACTTCTGAAAAATCATTTGGTGCGTTTTGCTCCTGGACAAGATCATTTGGGGGGACAAACTGAATTAATCGAAGGGCTGGATAGCCAGCGCCTTGATGAGCTCTATCCGATGGAAATCGGACAGGTACGCGAGGCTGTTGAACTGATTAAGGGAGCGAGTGAATCATTTGACTTGGACAAATTCTTGCGTGCCGAACAGAGCCCGGTGTTTTTCGGCTCCGGGATTAACAATTTCGGCGTGAAAGATGTTCTGGAGGCCCTGGTTCAATGGGCTCCTGCCCCCTTGGGGCGCGACGCCGGTGTTCGGCAGGTGGAGCCGACAGAGCCTGACTTTACCGGGTTTGTTTTTAAGATTCAGGCCAACATGGACCCGCGCCATCGGGATCGTATTGCTTTTCTGCGTGTTTGTTCCGGAAAGTATGAACCCGGAATGAAAGTCGAACATGTGCGTCTTGCGCGAGAAATGAAATTGCAAAATGCTCTGACCTTTATGGCCAATGAGCGTATTCATATGCAGCATGCTTATGCCGGCGATATCATCGGCATTTATAACCACGGGCAACTTCATATCGGGGATACACTGACCTGCGGAGAAAAGCTCGGATTTACGGGAATCCCGTATTTTGCTCCCGAGCTCTTTCGTTCGGCACGTGCCAAAGATCCTCTGAAGGGAAAACAGCTTCACCAAGGATTAAAAGAGCTCGGAGAGGAGGGTGCCATTCAGGTTTTCGAGGGGGAGTTCGGCAATTTAATGCTAGGAGCCGTGGGGCCTTTGCAGTTTGAGATTGTGGCACAGCGTTTGGCAACCGAATACCGGGTCGATGCCATCTATGAGGCAACGGACGTGTCAACAGCCAGATGGCTTGTTTTCCCGGATGAAGAAACACGCAAGCAATTTTGTATCGAACAAGCATCGCGCCTTGCAAAAGATAGCGAAGGCAATACTTGCTATATGGCAACGTCCATCTATAACCTTCAGACAACAATGAAACATTGGCCGAAAGTTCAGTTCAGAACGACGCGGGAACAAGGTCAAAAATTCGGATAATGCAGAGGGCCTTTTATGACAGCAGTCTTTGAAAATATTCAGGCAGCGGCGCCGGATTCTATTCTCGGTGTGACGGCTAAATATCTGGCCGATCCCCGGCTGGAGAAAGTCAATCTCGGAGTCGGTTTGTATTTGGATGAAAAGGGCAAACCGAAAGTGCTCGATGTTGTACGTCAAGAGCAGAAGACGTTGATTGAATCAGGTTTGCCCAACACGTATCTACCGATTCGCGGGCTTGCTGCTTATCGAGAATTGACGCAAAAGATGGTTTTTGGTGAGCATAGCGATGTGGTGCAGTCGGGGCGTGCTTGTACGATTCAGGCATTGGGCGGAACGGGAGCTATTAAGCTTGCAGCAGATTTCATGCGCAATGTGTGTGGGACAACGGTCGGTGCATCGAGTGACCCAACTTGGGGCAATCACGACGACATTATGCGTCTTTCCGGACTGAAGGTTCAAAAGTATCGCTACTACGATGCCGCGCACTTTGGCGTGGATTTTTTCGGCATGCTTGAGGATGTCGCTCGGCTGCCCTCCGGCGCAATGCCGATTTTCCACTCGTGTTGTCACAATCCGACCGGGTACGACATGACGATTGAGCAATGGGCCGAACTCTTAGAATTGTGTCGCTCTCACGGTCTTGTCCCGTTACTAGACATGGCCTATCAGGGGTTCCGTGAAGGATTGGAGGCGGATGCGGCAGCCATCCGTTTGTTTGCGGAATCAGGGGTGGATTTTCTTGTGGCAACGTCGTACTCTAAAAGTTTCGGTCTGTACAGTGAGCGCGTCGGAGCTCTGACAGTTGTTACGCAGTCTAAAAAACAAGCAGATGCGGTGACAACACGGGTTGAGGCATTGGCACGTGCGAACTATTCCAATCCGCCGTCTTTCGGAAGCCGAATCGTTGCCGGAGTTCTTTCCGATTCCGTAAAGCGTGCACTTTGGGAAGCCGAACTTGCGACCATGCGTGACAGAATTCGTTCGATGCGCTGTGCTTTGGCCGAGGAAATGAAAAAAATCGGGGCGAAGAGAGACTTTAGTTTCATCACACGGCAGAGCGGTATGTTCTCGTTTACAGGTTTTTCTCCCGAACAGATGGACCGCTTGGCAAATGAATTCGGCATCTATGCCGTGCGAAACGGTCGCATCTGTATTTGCGGACTTAACGCATCGAATGTAGCGTATGTGGCCCGAGCCTTTGCCGATGTCCTTTGAAAGGAACGGATCTGGCTAGATTAACTCGAGAAACTTCTTGAGCATTAAAGAGCGTTCCTCGACGGTGTCCAGTCGAAGATATTCATGGTCAGTGTGATAGCCGCCTCCCGATGGTCCACAGCCGTCGATGACCGGGGTTCCCATGAGGGCCAGGTTGTTGCCGTCTGAGGCGCCCCCGGCGTCGACAAATTCTGCTTTAAAGCCGACTTCTTGTGCAGCGTTGGAAATTTTTTCGACCAATGCCTTTGTTGCCTCGGAATAAGGCATCGCCGCCTTAAACGTATTTTGCTCAAACGTTGTCACGATATCTTCACCCCAATTACGGGCGGCAAGTTCCTTTAGGGAGGCTTTTTGATGCTGTTGTTCCTCGTTGGTCCAGTAGCGTGTGTCAAACTCCACATAGGCATTTTCTGGAATTACGTTACTGACGGTGCCTGCATGCATGATGCCGGCTGTAATGGTTGATCCGTGTTCGAAATCATTGAGTTTGTCCGCTTCTAAGACAAAGCGTGCTGCGGCCAAGAGGGCGCTGCGGCCGTCTTGGGGGTTGTTTCCTGCATGGGCAGCTCGACCGGTGAACTTTACTGTGTAGATTGATATTCCCTTGCGGGCGCGCACGAGTTCGCCGTTCGGTCGAGCAGCCTCACAAACTAGTGCGCAATCGGATTTTCCACCGAGCGAAGATAGCCAAGAATCGGAAAAAAGTGAGCCGGTTTCTTCGTCCGGGTTGTAGGCGACGGCAATAGAAAGACGCTTTAAATCTTCGGGACGAGCACGTTTTAGGGCATAGAAAATTGATAGAACTCCGGCTTTACAATCGGCACATCCCGGACCGCGTGCTAAAAATCCTTCAATGGAAAACGGACGTGCTGCTGCAGTTCCATCCGGAAAGACCGTATCAAGGTGGGCGTTGAAAAGAACGTCGTAATGGGATGCCTCGGGTTTGTTACGGGCCAGAAGCCCAGCACCGACGCGGGGGCCGAAATCGACGAGTTCGCACGTAAACCCGATGGATTCAAAATGACCTTTCATAATCTGGGCTGCGCGCGTAACGCCGGCTGTGTTGGCGGTGCCTGTGTCGAGATTGACGAGTTCTCTGAGATCTTCGATGTATTCTTTCAAAAAAGACATGGATACCTCCTGAAAATCGGTTGATCGAAGTTTAGAATTTGGACACGCGAAATGGATGAAATTTAAGGAAGCAAATGCAAATCAAAGCTGTTTTATTTGACTTGGATGGTACGCTGATAGATACGATTCCTGATTTAACCTACGGGTTAAATCAAATGCTAAAGGGTTTTGACAGACCTCCTCTGACGACAAAGCAGGTCTCATCCATGGTCGGACGCGGTGTTATCGATTTGATGGAAAATGTGTTTCGGGCCAGCCGTCTTGTTGTCTGTGAGGAGGCTATTAAACAGGCCATCTCGGTTTATTGTGACATTATGGTTAGAAGTGGCAGTTTGCACAGCACCATATTCCCCGATGTTTTCGATAGCCTTTCCAGACTCAGAAAGAGCGGTATGAAACTGGCGATTGTCACCAACAAACCGCGCAGTATGACGGAAGCAATCGTAAAAGAAAAGAACCTTGACGAATGCGTCGATTGTATCGTTGCCGCGGGCGATGCTGCGACCGTCAAGCCGCATCCGGAAATGCTTTGGCTTGCTTGTGACAGGCTCAGCGTGTCTAGAAAAGAAGCCGTCATGGTCGGCGACAGTTCCAACGATGCGCTTGCCGCGAAAAGTGCCGGGATGCCGGTGTATCTGGTAACAACCGGATATAACGGAACTGAGTCAGTTGCGCAGTGGGCAAAAGAAAACGGGTTTACCCGAGTCTTTGATGCTATTCAAGACGTTACCGACGACATCCTTAATCGGCCGCAAGATTAAAGCGCTCGCGAAAGTGTGCCGAGGAACCGAGGCGAAACTTCGCGACATGTCGACCGGTGCTTTCGATGTGTTTTTCAAGGACGCTGAGCGGTGTTTGTGCTTTTTCTGCTTCTGCTTTCTTACGGTACAGACGATAGTGGACACGAGCACGTGACGGTGTCATGTTCGGCATCACGACATTGCAACCGGCTTTGATTCCGAGAATTCGTCCGTTTGGGACCAACGATTCCAGTGCCGTTGCTGCCGCGATATTGCAGGTTGGAAACATTAACCGTGTGACGGCAAGCATATTTAAGGAAAGCGTCAAGAGGCGATTTTTCTCCATCATGCCTTCGGCATGCATGTCGCCGCCTTCACTTTCAATGTAAGGTCCCATGCCGAACATATCGGCATCGATGCGTTCAAAGGCCCGCAAGTCCGCAACCAAATCTTCAACTGTTTGCCCCGGAATGCCGATCATGACACCTGTGCCGACTTGGTAGCCTGTAAGACGCAACTCCGATAAAGACAGATAGCGCTCTATCAAAGTTTTTCTGCGGAACCCACGACCGTGGATTGTTTCAAATAGCATCGGGTTGCTCGTTTCTAGACGCAGTAGGTATCGCAAGCCTGTTGGATTGCCGGAGGCCTTGGCCCAGCGTTCGTAAGTTTCTCTGGACTGTTCCCCGAATGAGAGCGTTAAACCGCAACCGGTTTTAATTCCCATCGAAAGACTCAAAGCGTGAAGATCACGTAAAACGTCTGTAATAAAATCGATAAAGCGAGCATCGTTTCGTTCTCCGCTTTGCAGGGCCAATGAGTAGTATCCGGCGCGAAAGCTACGTTCGGCGGCCTGAAGAATTTCTCTTTTTGTCAGTGTATAGCGTTGTAACGTGTGATTGCTTTTGCGGATTCCGCAATAACGGCAGTCGTAGACACACAGATTGCTTATCTCAATTAGGGCGCGTATGTACACGGCATTCCCGAGGATTTTCTCGCACCTGTCGTAAGCTTCGGCATAAAGTGCTTGACATTCGGACGGCTCTTGTAAGGACAACAAGAGCGCTAGCTCGTCGTCGGAAAAGATAGTTTTTCTCAGTAGAGTTCTTAATGCAAGTGTTGTCATGATTTGTTCTGAACGCTCAGGCGGGCTGTTTCGTTTCTATAGGCTTTAAGAGCTTCGGGATGCAAACTTAAAGCGCGCGCAAGAACCCCTTGCAGAAAGCTGATGGCAATTCCGTAGTTTGTCATAGGGACATTTTGTTTTGTGGCTTCACGAAGGCGAGCGAGCATGTGGCGGCGAGTGACGACACAGCCCCCGCATTGAATAATGACTTTGTACGGACTTAGATCCGGCGGGAAGTCTTTTCCGACCACGACGTCTATTCGGAGTTCGCCTCCGATTTTTTGCGCAAGCCAGCGCGGGATTTTTTTGCGACCGATGTCATCGGGTTGCGGATGGTGCGAACAAGTCTCGCAAATCATAACCCGATCACCGGGTCTTAACGTATTAAGAGCGGCAGCTCCACGCGCAAGGCTCGTTAAATCGGATTTCATCACGGACATCTCAATTGAAAATGTTGTCACGGGAATATTTTCGGGGACAACATCAACAACATGGCGTACGACTTGACTGTCTGTAATAACGAAGGCCGGCGGTGTTTTGAGTGTTTCCAGAATTTGTGACAGGCGATTTTCTCGAACGACCACACACTGAGCATCGGCATCTAAAACAGAGCGAACGGCTTGTACCTGTGGCAAAATCAAGCGTCCTTTCGGGGCGCCGGTATCAATTGGAGTCACCAGAACAATTGTATCGCCGGGCTTGATTAAACCAGACAGAAAATCCGGATCGGAATCATGGTTTTCCGATAAAACGCGAACCATTACGGAACGCAGGGATTCAATGCCGTCTTGTTTGCGAGCGGAAACTTCGCAAACAGGTGCCCCCAGGCTCAATGTGTAAGAGCGCAGTGCTTCTGAGACAGGAACGGCATCTATTTTATTTAGAACTAAGATACATGGTACGGAAAGATCACGTGCTTTGGCAATCAGTTCCTTTTCTGTCGCTCCGACGGTTTCGGCTGTCGTGATAATCAGTACTAAATCCATCCAAGAAAAAACGGATTTGGAGCGATCTGTACGTTGTTTTCCGAGGCTTCCTGTGTCATCGATGCCTGCCGTGTCAATGAAAACAACCGGCCCGAGCGGGGCAAATTCAGCCGCTTTTTCTACCGGATCGGTTGTCGTCCCAGCGACAGGACTGACAATAGAAATTTCTTGATTTAGAAGCGCATTCATCAGAGAGGACTTACCGGCATTGCGTTTGCCGAAAAGACCGATATGGAGTCGCAATCCCTTAGGGGTTTGCGTGCGAGGATTCATACGCACAGGAGATTCCGTCATAGACCTAACTCCCATAGATAACTACATGTCAATCTCTTTTAGCGGCTTACGTAGTTCGGCACGCACGTTATCCATGCCTGAATAAAAGGCTTTCATCATCACTAGCCCGAGGAATTTTCCGGTTTCCGTGACAATGAGGTGGTCTTTGTTTTTCGGATCATCTTTAACGGCACCGACAAGGCGTAGGGCTAGCATTTCTTTAAGGAGTGCTCTGTCTAAGTTGACTCCGTAGACATCGCGAAAATATTTGCGTGACAAACGTCCGGAGAAAACACCGAGCATCAGGCGATATTGCAATACGGCGTGCTTGTCGAAAATTCGTTGCCGTTCGACCCCGGTTTTTCCTGCGGCAATTCGCTCGCCGTAACGGCGTAGACTGAATGTATTGACGTATAGGTTGTTGTTAAGAAAGCTAAACGCCCCTGATCCGACGCCGAGATATTCGTCGTTATCAACGACGTACTCATCAATTCCTTCATCATGCGTGCGACCGAATGTCCAGCTTGTCAGTTGTCGATATCTCGAGCCAAGGGTTTCCATAATAACGCGGTATTGATCAGCCAGTTCGTTGCCCTTGGCCGCGATGGTGCCTTTCACGCTCTTTTTTGTTTGACTTGTGACCATCAGCGGGTAGGTTGTGATCTGGCGCGGATTGAGTTCATTTAGCAGTTCCATGTCTCTGCGTAACATGTCAAGGCTCTGTCCGCGAAAGCCGAAAATCATGTCAATGTTTGTCGTCGGAAAGAGCTCAAGGGCCTGAGCCAACCGATCGTAAATGACGGCACCGGACCCAAATTTGTCGTACCGTTCAGTCATTTTCAAAATGGAATCATCAAAACTTTGCACGCCGATGCTCATGCGATCGACAAGCCCTTTGAGGCGCTTAAAGGAGGGGTCTGCGATTTGCAAAGGGTCAGTTTCGCACGAAACTTCTTTAATGCCCGGGAAGAGTGTTTTCGCATGCTCAAGGGTTTTAACAAGTTCTTCCTCGATAATCGTTGTTGTACCGCCGCCGACATATAGTCCAGTAAAGTCATAGCCGAGAGCTTTGACATATTCCATTTCTTTGCGCAGATTTGCAAAATACGCGCGGGCGGTATGCTCTTTAAACAAGAATCGATGGAATGTGCAATACGAACATAGGGTTTTGCAAAACGGCACATGCATGTACATTAAGTACTTGTGTCCGTCAATCGGAGCGGGCGGTCTGTCAAGGATTACAGGATCACATGTCAGATAGCGATTGATGTAAAAATCCATGACGCGATCGGTCAGTCGAATCGCCCAGTTGGGAAGAAGGCCCTTGGCGATATTTTGTGTCTCGTTTTCTGCCATAACACTCTTTTGTGTTTGCGGTGCCGTCATTTCGTTTTTGATCAGAAGAAAGCCGGCAAAAATGATTCAGGCAAAGGATGGCCGAAACGGACACCCCTTGAAGTTTTGGACATGATAATAACCTTCATGTGTAAACCTCTCAAGGATAAAGGCAGTATCGGACAAGACGCTGAGGATTGAATACATCCCTGAAAAAATACGCCGGATTTCTCCCGCACAAGGACGAATCCGGCGCACGCACAAGGCTTGTTAGCTACTTGTGGATGGCGTACATTGCCTCGATTTCCTCTCGGAATTTTTCGTAAAGAGGCTTACGTTTGATTTTTAATGTCGGCGTTAGGAGTCCGTTCTCCACAGTCCAGGGCTCCTGTGAAATCACCACATTACGCGGTAGTGCATAGTGCGGAAATCCTGCGGCGGCTGCCTTGGCACGACGCATGATAGCTGCACGAACGACAGGTTTCTTGTAGGCTTCTGGATCTTTCGGGTCGATGTTGTAATGCTTGGCAAGCGTATCCCATTCTTTTTCATCGACCACAGCCAGAAACGTGATGTAGGGGCGGTCTTCTCCGATGACACAGACCTGCGTGAACAAAGGATCGTTTTCCAGAGCGTTTTCTAAATCCACAGGAGGGATTTTTTCGCCGGTACTTGTAACGATAATTTCCTTAATGCGTCCGCGGATGCGCAATTGATTGTTTTGATCGATTTCGCCGATGTCTCCCGTGCAAAGCCATCCATCGCGAATAATTTGAGCGGTTTCTTCTGGACGATGCCAGTATCCTTGCATAACGCTCGGGGAGCGAACCTGAATTTCGTTGGTTTGCGGATCTAAGCGTAGTTGAACATGAGGAATCGGCTCGCCGACCGTGCGCGGATCGTTCAGGCGTTTTGTGTTTACTGAGATGACCGGAGAACATTCGGTCATGCCGTATCCCTGAACAATGTGCATGCCGAGTCCGCAGAATAGCTTTGCTACAGGAGCGCTTAAGGCAGCACCGCCGGCAATGGCAAGGTCTAATCGTCCTCCGAAGGCGCCTAAGATCTTCGGGGCGATTTTTTTACGTAACAACGGCCCGACAATGCCGTCAAACGGAGCGGCTAACGAAAACGGAACCGGCATCTTGTTTGCTCGGCAGTG
>ERZ808258.184-NODE-184-length-28825-cov-3.661627_pt1 | contig 28825 bp, 19 predicted proteins | sample MGYA00521280_ERZ808258 | MGnify/ENA primary metagenome ERZ808258 (study PRJEB31516, sample SAMN03275585) | gut metagenome | biome: mammalia-associated habitat; material: feces | host: Papio cynocephalus | place: Kenya | collected 2012-07-19 ...
TTTTTGAAAAACTGTTATTTTACGCCATCTTTCTAAGGGTGGGAAACTTCAGTATACTGATATGCCAAGAATGAAATACTTATGCAAGTTTCTGGATAGTGACGAGCAAATGGATTATAGAAATTGCGACAACACGAATTTAGAGAAAATTCACGTAGTTACGTCACTAGAGCTAACGAAGAAACTTGAGGATTTTAGAAATACATTTTTCCCAATTTTGGAACTTGCTTCATGGACTACGAAAAAACGCGGGGTTAGGGTCTGTATTACTTCTCCTAAAAAGATATTGATAGAGAAAACGATAAAGGACCAAAACAATGAGGTCGTAAAACGATATGTGAATGAATATAAAAATAGCATTAGAGAATCTGACTATACTCATGAAGAAGTAGAAATAATAAAAGAGCATCTAAGAAAAGCATCACATATGGTGAATGGCTATGCAGCCTCTTATTATGGAACTTCCAATGTAGGAGCAGCTATACATCGAAGTAAATATGAGAATGGTGGGGATTTTCCAGATTTCCTGTTAAAAAAGACCTTGTCTATGTTTGGAAAGAAATTCGGAGATGTTAAATTTGATTTAGTACTATACTTGCCTCCAACAAAATCTGGAGATCTTGTAAAGAACTTTGCCATGAAGTTTGCAAGTGTAATAAGCGTTCCTATAAGTCATGCTTTGAAAAAGGTGCGTGTAACACAAGAACAGAAGATGTTTCAGAATTCATACAGCAAACGTGAAAATGTATTGGATGCATTTGATATAGAGGATGGCATAATCAAAGGTAAAACAATACTCTTGATAGATGATATATATGATAGTGGCGCAACACTAAAAGAAGTTGGAAATTTATTAACACGAAAAGGAGCAACATATATTATTCCTATCGTTATAGCAAAAACTGTAGGACGTACATTATGAACAAACAAGAATTGACATATTGGATAACGCTTGCATTGATTCCTAAGATGTGGACCAAGCGTAAGAATGAGATATATGTAAACTGTTTTCAACACGTTCCACAAATATCCATAGTAGAGCTGTTTGAAAAATCTTCAAATTGGGATATTGTCGGGCTGAATGAAACAGAGAAAATTCAGTTTGAAGAAGCAAGACTTCAATTGGCAAACAACTCATTTCTCGTGGAAGACTTAATGTCTCAAGGGTATGACATATTACCTGTAACTCATGAAGAGTACCCTAAGCTTTTGAAAAAAAATTTAAAGTTTAATGCTCCTGTTGTCATATATATAAAAGGAAACAAATCGCTGTTGAAAGAAGAGTCTATTGCTATTGTAGGGTCACGAAGGGCCGATGAGAAGTCTTTAGCTTTTACAGAAAATATAGCAAGGAAAGCTGTGACAGATAACAAGGTCGTTGTCAGTGGTTTTGCAAAAGGAGTGGATCGCCAAGCTTTAGACTCAGCAGTTAATGCAAATGGGAAAAGTATTATTGTGCTTCCACAGGGCATAATGACTTTTGGCTCTGGCTTTAAACAATATCTAAAACATATCATTCAAGGAAATGTGTTGGTTATGAGTGCTTTTGCTCCCAAAGCGCCATGGTCGGTAGAATTCGCAATGGCACGTAATCCTATTATATATGGTATGGCATCAGAAATATTTGTAGCTCAAAGTGATGATAAAGGGGGAACTTGGGCTGGTGTGCTTGATGGTCTAAGAAAGAATCGTCCTATCTATGTCAGATATCCTGACGATAATGAAAAAAATGCAAATCGTCTACTTATTCAGAAAGGAGCATTCGCCGTAGATATATGTGGAAAGACTTTAACCCTTAGCCCTAATGAACAAAAATCTCCTAAACAGTTAGAAAAAGACACACTGGATTCAAATATAATTGCAGTATTAAATAGTGTCGAAATGATTTCCGCAAAAGAAATCATTAGCAAATTACACATAGATTGGAGAGATGACAAAATGAAGCGCTATCTTGAGAAGATGTCGCAAGTGGAAAAAAAGAAGATAAAGAATAGAATTTATTATAATTTGAAAGGTAAAGCGCAACGAGAGTTGTTTTGATGGCTATAATAGACTTTTTCATGAATATCATACAAGGATGCTTTGTAAGCTCAACAATTTGTACTCTTTCTTGCATAAGTCCATTTGGAGCCATATACATTATGTCTGAAAGTGTGTTATAGACAAGGTTCTTCTTCATCTTTGTGACATATATTACTCCTCGTCCGGTCATTTCCTCAAATTTGGCATAGTCTATATATGCCCTGTCTAAAGCAACAATGTCCCCTTCATTATAATTGGTTGGCTTCAGCATGAAACTATCATTTGTCGCAGCAGACGTAAACTTTATGTCTGACGGAACACCTTCATTGGCATGAATGTTTGTATGCACTTTTATTCCACCTTTCTTCTTACCTGTCTTTGGATTGCGTCCGACTCCCTTGAAAAGTAGGTCGGAAAACAATGATATGGTTGTTGAATCTATGATTTGCAGGCGATTAAGCCAGGATGGCACCTGACGCTTTCGGCTGTCCGAGGAAAGTTCGTCCTTGTAACGTGCATATAGGCTGCGGTATGTGCTTTCGAACACTGTTTCGGGCCTACGGGCATTGGCATCAGACAATGTGCTGCGTCTTGGCATCATGTTTATGCCAAGATGTGCCAACTTGCGGGCTTCGGGAAACATGGAATCGGTTATCTCACGAAGAGAATCGAATCTTTTAATGACTGCATAAAGCATGACAACAAGATGTTGGTAAGCATCAAAGTGCTTTACATAGCGTTCTCCTTGCTTTTCACGGCTGAATTTGAGAATTTCTTGCTTGTCAAGCAAACTAATCAGTTGACCATACATCGGCTGTCCGTTAAAATGTGTACCTTTGTTCATTGTTACTGGATTTATATTTTGCAAAAACAAAAGTAACTAAAAGGGCTGAATTCCAAGCGAGGAATCCAGCCCTAATTTTTAGCGGACAAAAATTTTTAGCGGACAGCAATAATATGGAAACTGATTTTTTCAAAGAAGCCAGAACTCTCGCTTCACCATTCCTGTATTTTGTCGTTTGCCCATGGGACCCTGTCAATCCATCAGGGTAAATCTTCTGACAATCTTTCCATTCCTGTCTATGGCACCCATCAAGGCGGCCTGCACATCATGGGTCATGCCGAAACCATCCTCGTCACAGTAGTACTGGCATCGGATTCTCAGTCCTTCATGCCAAGTAATCTTGCGCCTAAGGACTGCAGAATTTGTGCCTAAGGACTCAAGCATCGTAGCTCTGCGCCAACTTTATCGCCCAATCGCGGATCTTCTCCCGGATTGGCACCGGCGAGAGCACCACAAGCTCCTGACCGAAACTGGTAAGCTCGCGAATCAGCTCATAGTTCTCCTTGCAGTCAATGCTGAAAAACCTGCCTCCTTGCAACTGGGAATGACTTCGCCTGAGGGCATATTCCTCCTCGCCACAGACGTTGCGTTGCGACTCATGGATGGGCTTGGTAGTCACATAGTCCTTGGAGACGTCGCTCACCCAGAACACAATGTGGTAGAGGGGGCTGTCGGCCAGAAGCGTCACACCGATGATGTCATCGAACACCTCGCGGATATCACCCTCATAATCAACATACTTGTGAGCAGGAAGCGGCTTGATTTTCTCAATTCTATCGAGTCCGAAGCAAAGCAGCTTACTGTCGGATTCTGACGCAGCAAACAAAAACCACCGACGGTTGTATTCCTTCAACAGGTAGGGATACACGTTTAATTGTAATGGGTTGTCATGATTCTGAAAACTATGGTAGTGCAATTCGATGACTTGTTGTTGGGATATTGCGGTAAACAATTCACCAAAAAGATTTGAATTTTCCAACGGGTTGCGAGTTAGAGACATGATAGCCTTTCCACTACGTCTTGCTCCAAGACCAAGGCGCAAGTTTTCCAGAGCATTTAGGTTTGGCAACCCTTCAAACTGTCCGAGCAACGAAAGTGCTTCTCGGAGCAGATACTCCTCGTCACTGGTCAGGTCTTTCTTGAAGATGGAAAACGAGGGGTCCTTGTATCTAATGCACCGTTTACTGTACGACCGTTGTTTTTCTCCATCATACGCAGGAGCGGAGTAACGTTCCATTTCTGCAAGGAACGGACCTTCATATTCAAGATAATGTATGTCCTTTTCTATCATCCTTCTACCCACGCCGTCTGTGTCTGGATACAATTCCTCAAGTCCCTGGTTGACTTTTTCTGTAAGGTCGTCGAGTGAGTATTCATGGTATCTGTCGCTCAACAGTTCATCAAGAATCTTGAACCTTGTCATTGCATTTTTGTTGGTAGGCATAGCGTTAATGTATTTCTTGAAGTCTTATACTTGTTGTAACATTATAAATGTCAGAAGTCGTTACCAATCTTCCGGCACATACTCTCCGTCCAAGATAGCATCTTCGAGACGCTCGCTGTCGAAATTGCCTTCGCAATCGTAGCAATCGTTAATGTCAAAATAGCCCTGGTATGAAGAGTCATCATAATTGGTGTCGGAATCGTACTCTTCATCAGCAAACATGTCTTCATTATCGTTTGCAGAATAGTTTTTTTTTTTATTCATAGTCATTGTCTATTTAGGGCATCGTGAATACTCCATTATGGTTATTCACGATGCGTAGTTACAGGTTTCTTTTGTATTTCAATTTATCTCTGCTCTATCATTGTACATTCCATTCCAGGGCGTTTATCTCCTCATCATCATGGTCATCAAGATAGTGCGCATACCACAGGATGATGTTGCAAAGTTCCATTGTCATGCCCCGCAATAGATAGGGTGCATCTCCAACGTATTCAAGGAACTCCGAAGTGTGGCGTGAGTTCTTTTTTTGCTCTTCTGTAGCATCTTTGTTTGTGGCATGTTCGTGTGATGCCGAAATTTCAATCAGGCGCTGAAAACTGCCTCTCAGCACATTTGGAAGGATGTTGCGGCTTGTAAACTTCACATTGTCCTCCTTCGCAACCACATCTTTTCCTGACAGAATCAGGCTGCACCATGTGAGATTCATGCTGCCTCTTCTGTCTGTGAGACAATGATGAAGTTTGTATTCGCGTCCTTGTTTTTCGTATGGAAGAATACCATGCTTGGCCATTGACTGGAAGATAAGTTCGATGCACTTGCGTATTTTCGTCATTTGGTCGTTGTACTTCTTGCCAGATATGCTTTGTGTATGAATTGGCAGGAGCAATTCCTCCATCCAAATCCCCACTTCATTGTCGAGTTGGCTACTCTCTATAGCATCAAATACGTCAGGATAATATATCAGTCGTATTTGCATCTCTGGTGAGATACGTGCCTTGTAAGGGATTCTATGGAAGAGGATGTCTCTGTCGGTGGACTTACTGTAGAACTTCTTGTCCTTCCAGTCGCTGTCCCACTCTTCACGGCTGTCACTAATCAAATCGTTGATCTCATCCTCTGCACCTCCTGACAGAACAAACCAAGGTATTACCCGTTTGCGTTCAGCACATATCTTGGAAATGGATGTGAGCGCATGTATCAAGAAACGTGGTGCATTGTCGTGATCATCTTTCTTGTACTTGCACTTTGCGTCAAGTATGATAGCCGACCAACGGTTGAAATCAGAGACAAGAGCCCGCTCTGCCTCTTCCCAGCAGCAAAAAGGCACTAATTCCAAGCCGTATCTGTAAGCTTCCATAGGATAAAGCTGAATGTTGTCCGGATCGTCTTCAACCCATAAAACCTGTATAAGATTTTTGTTCATAGATAATGTTATATTTGTAGATAGATGTTTTTTGCATTAAAGTCCTCTCTACGAGGCAGACATTCATCTGCCTCATAGAGAAAAGATTAGTATAAACTCGCTAATGGCAACGAAAGAACATACGCAACCGTGAATTTCTTCTCAGGAGATGACACAACAGACACATTGCCACCAAATCTGTGCATGATATCCGCTATCTCACCGCCCCCGATTCCTCCATGTCCTCTTTGGTTGAGAGAGGAGGAATAGCCATATTCCAGGACAAGATCAGAAGATGTGCCCGCAGGCATTGGCTTGCCATTGTTGGACACATTGATTATCATACTCAAACCGTCTGTTGTCCAGCTGGTCTGAATCGTATAATCTGCCCTGCTCTTGTCTGTGAAACCGTGTGCTCTGGCATTGGACACAATGTTGTCAAGCACCTGCTGAAGCGCACGTTTTGGAAACCAAGCCGCATTCAGCGTTTCACCTTTGTGAAAGAGGAGCTTGCCAGTTCCCTTTTCGTACACATCCTCTTTAAAGCAGTTTGTTTCGAAGGGTTCCCAACAATGTGTATACTTGAAGTCTGCACTTCGGTGGCTTTGTTCGTACTCCTCAATAAATTGCTGCGGTTCGATAGCCTCGCATGGCCCCCAGTTTTGGTCATCGGTAAGTTGTGCCACACGTTGGCAAATGGTCTTCAACTTTGAATGAAGAATATCCATTGCCTCGCCAACTGTCATCGTGCTTATCGGCGATATTTGGTCTTTGCTATTTAACCTACCATTGTGCTGGCGCATACAATACTCCAAAGAACCGAACAGGCTGTCGAAAGCCGATATGTTCTGCGAAAGGGCGTGCTTCCTCAGTCGGATAGAATGTCTGAAGCTAAGCTCACGTGTGGCCATCAATTTCTCTTGGTCGGCAAAGTTGGCAAGCATTGTCTCTTGTATGAGTTTTTGCTGTTTTTCCATTGCCGGAACATCAAGACGTATCAGTTCAAGCCATCGGCTTGTCAACCTTGCTTTTACACCTTTCCCATATACAAGATTCCGCATCTGTCTCAGCATTACTTGATTCAACATCTGACTTGCCAAGAATCTTGTGTCAAGCGACGATGCAGGTTTCAGAGCGTACAAATTCCTCGGCACAAGGAAAGACGACTTATCAAGCGTATAACCAACGGCCATCTCACTCTTGGATACAGCAACGATTACGGCAGGACCTTCCACACGGTAGTAGCTTCTCAACCGATCTGTATTCAGGGAAGGCAAAGCATCGACATGAAACTCGCCTTTTGAAAAAGTCTTGGACAATTGGTTAATTGTAACCACCTTATCCCTGCCTGAGCACTCGTCCGACATGATCAGATTTGTGCAGACCTGTACCAGTTGCCCTAATTCAGTGCCTTCAGTGAAGTGCAGGTAATATGAAGGCAACAGCATGCCGTGGCACAATTTCTCATAACGGAAGCTGCGCACTTCCCGGCTTGTCGCCTCGTCGAACATCGCAGCTTTGCCCGTCAGCTTGCATAAAGCCTCCACGTCAACCTTGCTGTCATCGCATTTCAGCTTTAGGGCAGTGGCATCGCACGCAATGAATGTGTCGTGTGACTTTTTTACAAGGTGAAACAAGACCTCGTCAGAAGGAAGCATGATAGCTTCTTTCAGATCCTTTTCTTCGACGACATGCTGATACAAGAACGATGCTGAGCCATCAAGAATAGACTCTTTGGGCAAGCACAAGAAAATCTCTCCACCGTTCTTCACAATGCGGTTACAAGCATGGAAACATTCTTCCATGTTGTCACCGGTGATGTTGACAATGACCGCATCGAATGTGCCGTCTGCCAAGTCGCCAAATAATGGTTGGGCGGAGTCTTCCTTACCATACTCCTCTATGCTGAGCCCGTAGGCCTGCGCACGCATTGCGGCATTGGCGAAGCCTCTGCCTACAAGAAGGTCGCAGTTGCTCAATCCTGCGAATTCACTTCCATTATGAGAATACGGAATGAACATCTTCCCGTCCCGGTTCTCCAACAAATGGGGAACAAGTGAGGCCCACTCTTCTGGATAGGCGAGCCCTTCTTCTCCACCACACATAAGACTCCAGCACAAACAGATGTGCTCAAAAGCAAAGTCAAGAAAAACTGCGAAGTTCTCCACGAGGAATGTCTCCTCTTCTGCCGAGAGCAAACCACTTATGTAGTATTGTGTGTATCTCGCATACTCCCGCAACGCCTTCTCGTTGGCTCGCTCTCCCATGCGCAACTGGTAGATGTGGCCTATCAGTTGTTCCATGTACTCAATGCGGTCAAGATCCCCAGGGTTTAACCCAGCTCTGACTGACGAAGCCTTTGCTTCCACATCGCTGACCTTATTTGTCTTTGCCTCACACTCTGCTTCAAAGTCTGTGGCTGCAACGAACTCGAAGATCTTACCGATCCTTTCCCTTTCTTCCTTCACTGCTTCTGAAGCAAGGTTCTTGTACTTGGCCACGATGGCCTCTACCTGGGTGTACGTCTGTGTACGCATCTCGTTTGTTTTTGGTTCTACTTTCATGTTCACGTTGCAAAGGTAGTATAGGCTAACGAACTCTATGTTCGCAAATTGTACAAAACTGTCTGTTTTTTCAGAAATATCTCAAAAAATGAGTTTTGCTTGCACCAAAAGTCTGTTGCTTCGATTATTAACATGCGTAAAGTTACGATTTATATTAGGCATGGCAAAACAAGGAGACCTAATTAACATAAACTCTATCCAATACCATGGATATGTCAGTAAAATGAAGCAGTAATCTGTGTGACTTTGCCTGCAATCCAAGACCTCCGCCACCCATTCGCTCTGCCCGTTTGGCTTAACAAGAGGGCGTACTTACATTCAGCTACAGGCTGAGCTCAATGTCGGCACGCGCCACGTGATCCCAGCTGAACGACGGCACCAGGTCGCGCACCGCCACAGCGTCGGGCGTGGGCTGCAGGCCGACCGCATGGGCGAGGAGGCCGATGAGCTGCCCGGGCGTGAAGCGCTGGCGCAGGTGGGCCATGTCGAGACTGTGGTCGCGCTTGGAGAGGCGTTGGCCCGCAGGGTTGCAGAGCAACGGCAGGTGTACAAAGTGGGGTGGCGTGAAGCCCAGCAGGCGAGCCAGGTAGATCTGCTGGGGCGACGAGAGCAACAAGTCGCGCCCCCGCACCACCTCGGTGACGCCCATCAGCGCATCGTCGACCACCACGGCCAGCTGGTAGGCCCAGGCACCGTCCTTGCGTCTCACGATGAAGTCGCCGCAGTGGGTGGCCAGGTCCACCGTCTGCGTGCCATAGTGTCCGTCGGTGAAGGTCACCACGCCCCTACCCTCCTCGGGCACCATGAGGCGTGTGGCGGCAGGACCCGTGCGCGCTCCGGGCGGCAGGTGCCGGCAGGTGCCGGGGTAGACCACCCGTCCGTCGCTCTCATGGGGCGCCTGCGTGGCCAGGATGTCGGCCCGCGTGCAATAGCAAGGATAGGTCAGGCCCCGTGCCGTGAGCTCATCGAGGTAATGGGCGTAGATGTCACCACGGCGACTCTGCCAGTAGGGGCCCTCGTCCCACGTCAGGCCCAGCCACTGCAGGTCGTCCATGATCAGGTCGGCATAGGCCGGGTGAGACCGTTGCGGGTCGATGTCCTCGATGCGCAGCAGCCACGTGCCTCCCTGCGCCTTGGCCGACAGCCACGACAGCAGGGCACTCAGCACATTGCCCAGGTGCATGCGCCCCGTGGGCGATGGCGCAAACCGTCCCTTCACCATCGCCATCCTCCCGTGCCACTGATGGAGAACGTCACGACGACATTGACCTTCCTGAGCGCCGCACCATCCTGGTAGCGCATCTGCATGGTCACGGTGTGGCTGTCGTCGGAGCAGTTGTTCTGGTAGAGACCGCAGTTCCACTGGAAGAGGTCGTCGAAGATCTCGATGTAGACATGGCCGTCGGCAAAGTTGCCGGGATTGCCGTCGGCATCAAACCAGGCGCCATAAGTGCCGTTGGTGCCGTTGGGTCCCTCCTCCCCCTTGGTGTCGAGCGGCACGATGGATAGCTTGGAGGCATCAAACTGCGCCTCCGTGAGGCCGATGAGCGACAGGAACCGCGCCTTGTCGACCACCACCTTGCTGGTCTGCGAGAAGCCGCCGCGCCACGTCATGGCCGTGGTGACACGCAGTGTGCCGGCCAGCGTCTCGTCGGATGGAGGCGTGATGGGGTCAGGGTCGGGATAGGCGGCAACAATGCCCGACAGATAGGTGACACGGCGCAGGAGCCACTGGTGCATGGCCTCCACCTCGGTGTCAAACGTCTTGCCGGTGATGGGCCAGCGCGTCTGCTCGCGCTCCATGGCACCACGGCGGAGGGCATCGGCATAGCGCACGCACACACTCCAGGGTTGTGCCACGATGCTGTCGGCCACACGGCTCCACTCAGCCTTGTAGTCACGGACGAAAGCCGCGCAACCGAAGAGATCGGTAAAGAAGGCCGGTATGTTGCGGTCATAGCCGTTGCGCTTGAGCGGATTGGAGCCGAGCACCAGTTCACGGTAGTCGGCAAAGTAGTTGTGGCCGGTGGTCATGGTGGCCCAGTCGAAGTCGTAGCCGGCGTCGAAGTCCCAGAGCGGTCCCATGGTCCACTTGCCGTCGCCGTCCTTGAAGAGGAACACGCTGCGTGGCGCCACCAGTTCCACGTTCTCCACCAGTTCCTGCAACTGCAGGTAGTGGATCATCGAAGGCACATCGAGCAAGCTGTAGATGCGCGCCGAGTCACGGCTCTCGATGGCCTGCTCCAGCAGGGCGAGCTGCGCCTTGACCGAGTCGCGCCGGCTGTCGGTGAGCGCCTCGTCCTTGGGATACTTCACGCAGACCGGCATGCGGTAGACCGTTGACCAGAAGTTGTCAGTGGCCGCGGGGCTGAGCTGGGGTCCGTCGTCCTGGTCGAGCGAGAGGAGCATGCCGCGGTCGTCGCTCACGGCCACGCGGTTCTTGCCCTGCTGCACCTGCTCGGTGAGCTGGTAGATACCCCGGTAGTCGCCGTTGACGAAGAGTTCCACGTAGCGCGTGTGATTGGTGTAGGGCATGCCGACCCACCGCGCCGCCTCGAAGACGAACGTGTTCATGAGGTCGGTCACGTCACGGTAGTTGGGCAGCAGCACCCAGCTCTTGGCCTTGTCGAGGCCGAGCAACTTGTGCTTCTCGTCGAGCTTGAGGCGGAAAGGCTTCTTGTCATACCAGCTCCACGACGAGTTGCCGCGTCCGCGGATGGATGCCGAAGCCGAGTAGTTGGAGAACGAGCCACGCGCATTGAGGCTGATGTGGCACGGCACATACTCGGTGCGCGAGGTGATGTCGGCACCGCTGTTGACGGTGAGGTACATCTGGAACACAGTGTAGGGATCCTTGGTCTCCACGGCCGGCTCGTCCTCGAAGGTCACCGAGTCGACCTTCGCCGCGGCGAAGGGGATGACGACGCCGTCGGGCGTGAGGGCGCGCAGCGTAGCCCGGTCGTCCGAGAACGTGAAGTGGTCTATGTCGGCAGTGACATAGGGAAAGTCCCAGTAGGTGTTGTAATCCTTCAGCCGCACATGGATGCGGTCCTGCGCCTCCGCCGTCAGGGCGGCGAGAAGGGCGATGATGCAAAAGACCTGTCTCATGGCACGCTATTTCTTGACAAACTTGAAACTGCTCTTGCCCGCCTTCACCACGTAGGCTCCATGGGGCAAGCGCGACACATCGACCACCTGACAGCCGTCGGCCTGGCGTACAGGCACGCGGAGGAGCTTGCCCCAAGGTCGCTGACGGTGACCGTCTCGGCCGTGGCCACAACGATGCACCCCTCGGCCATGCGTCCCTCGACAGGCAGGCTGATGGACGTGGGATCGCTGTCGACCAGGCGGAACTCGGCTATCTGGCCAAACTGGTAGTGACGGCCGTTGACCCATACCTGCTGGTTGACAAACCGCATCACCGGGCGGTCGGTGTCGGTGATGGGGAAATAGGCTTCAAGGCCCGTCGTGGTCTTGAGGAGCAGCCCCCGCGCCCCGGCCGTGAGCGCGACCAGGAGAAGGCTGAATGACAATAGTGCTTTCTTCATAGGGAAAAGTGGTTTTGCTGATTCACAGGAGAAGGGAGGCTCACTTGAACTCGCCCGGCTTCTTGCCAAACTGCTTGGTGAAACACTTGGAGAAATAGCTGGGCGAGGAGAAGCCCACCATGTAGCTCACCTCATTGACACGATACCTGCCCTCGCGCAGGAGCTGGGCGGCGCGCTTGAGGCGGACGACCTGTATGAGTTCGTTGGGTGTGACATCGGTGATGGCCTTGACCTTGGCAAACAGTCCTGACCGGCTCATGTTGAGCTGTTCGGCCAGGTAGTTGACACTCAGTTCCTTGCTGTCGATGTGTTCCTCGATGATCTTCGTCATCTGCTGCAGCAGTTCGCTGTCGACAGGTGACGCCTCCATGTCGCTGACGGTAGCCTCAGGCGTGGCCGAGAACATCTGGAAGAGGCGGCGCCGCATGTCGAGCAGGTTGCGGATGCAGGCCTGCAGATAGTCCATGGCGAACGGCTTCTCGATGTAGGCGTCGGCGCCACAGTTCATGCTCTCGGTCTTGGTGTCGTCGTCGGTCTTGGCGGTGAGCATCACGAAGGGTATGTGACTGAAACGCTTGTCGGCCCTGACGCGCCGACACAGCTCGGCACCGTCCATGACCGGCATCATCCAGTCGGAGATGATCAGGGCAACGGGATTGGCACGCAACTTCTCGAGCGCCTCCTCGCCCTGCTCCGCGGTGATGACGGTGTAGGTGTCGTGGAAGTTGTCAGTGAGGAAGTGCAACATGTCGGTACTGTCATCGACGATGAGGAGGTAAGGACGGTCGGCCGTGGTGACCGCGGAGACATCGACAGGCTGAGCGGGTGCGACAGGCTGAGCGGAGGTGAAGGCCTTGGCGGTGTCGTCACGGACAGTCTGCTCCTGAGGCTTGTCCGCCGGCTGGCTCTCCGTCTGCTGGTGGGTGGGGAGCACCACGGTGAACGTGGCACCGCGCCCCACCTGCGACGTGACGCTCACCCGGCCGCCATGCATCTTGACGATGCTGTCAACGATGGCCAGGCCGATGCCGGTGCCGGGCTTGTTGTCCTGCGCCTGGTAGAAGGCTCCGAAGATCTTCTTCTGCTCGGCAGGGCTGATGCCCACACCGTCGTCAGCAACGGTGATGACGAACGTCTGGCCGTCGGCCGTCGGCTGACAACTGAGCGTCACCTGCGTGTGGGTGTACTTCGTGGCATTGGTCATGAGGTTGCTGATGACCTTGGTCACCGCCTCGGCATCGACCACAGCCATGAAGGTCTCGGGCGGATAGTCGACGGTGAAGCGGGCGCCCTTCTGCTCGAGCGTGGGGGCGAAGCGCTCGGCCACGGCGTGCACGATGTCATAGACCCTGCGCTGGGCGAACCGCATCTCGAGGCCGGCCTGCTGCACCTTGTTGAAGTCGAGGAGCTGGTTGACAAGCTCCAGCAGGCGGTGGGCGTTGCGGTCAATCATCTTCAGGCTGTCGCCCTCGGTGGCGAGCACGGTGTCATGGGCATGGTTGGACACATGGCGCATGAGCGTCTCCAACGGGCCGATGATGAGCGACACCGGGGTGCGGATCTCGTGGGCGATCATGGTGAAGAATCGCAGGCGGGCCTCCTTCACCTCCAGGTCCTTGCGCTCATTGAGACGGCGCATCTCGTGGCGGTGGCGGCGGTCGGCGGCCTTGAGGCGCAGGTGGATGTAGAACCAGATGGCACCCATGATGAGCAAGAGATAGATGACGCGGGCCGGCCAGCTCCACCACAATGGGGGATGGACCACCACCGTGAGACGCGCCTCGTCGGTGGTCCACACGCCATCGCTGTTGGTGGCGCGCACACGGAAGGTGTAGGTGCCCGACGGCAGATTGGTGTAGGTGGCCGAGGGGTTGAGGGTGTAGTTCCACGTCTTGTCGAAACCGTCGAGCATGTAGGCATAACGGTTCTTCTCGGGTGAGCAGTAGCTGAGCGAGGCGAAGTGGATGGTGAACATGTCGTCGCCGGCGTAGATGTCGAGCTGCTGCGCGCATGCCAAGGCCTCGGGCAGGCGGTCGGTGCCCGCGCTGACGGGCTGGCCGAAGATGTCGAGGCGCGTGATGACCACGGGGGCCTCATGGGTGTTGACCTTGACCTGGTAGGGATAGAAGCAGGTGAAGCCGTGGGTGGACCCGAAATAGATGCAACCGTCGGAAGCCTTGAGAGCCGACGACGGGCCAAACTGCTCACCGACGATGCCGTCATAGCGGTTGAACATCTGTAGGCCGTCGGCCTGTGAATACCGGAAGATGCCCTGGTCGGAGGAGAGCCAGAGGGCACCGGCATCCTCCACAATGGCATTGATGTTGTGGAGGGGCACCTCGGTGGCGATATGCTCGAAGGTGTCGGTGTGCCACACGTAGACACCCTGGGGCGTGGCCACAAACACACGACCGTCATGGGCCACGCAGAGGTCACGCGATTGTCGCACGTTGGGGTCCTGGCCCTTGGCCGAAGGCTGGTAATGATGCCAACGGCCTCGGCTGTCGAGACGCCACACGCCCTCATCTTGGGTAGCAAACCACACGTTGCCGTGCGGATCCTCCACAATGTCTATAACGAGCGTGGCGAACGTCTTGAGACGACGGAACGTGCCTCGGGGGACATCGGCAAGGTAAATGCCGTCAATGGTGCCCACCCAAAGGCGACCGCGGCTGTCGCGACAAAGAGAGTAAGTGCTGGCGGGCGCATGGGGCACAGGGGTCACCGCGCCGGTCAGGGTGTTCATGCAGAGGATGCCCTGGGCGTAGGTGCCGATCCACAGGTCATCGCCCATGGGCAGGAAGGCGTGGGCGTTGACCGTGGCCAGCCGCTGGCGCGCGGGGAAGTCGACCATCTGCCCGGCTGACGGGTCGTAGCAGTCGACACCGCCATCATCGGTGGCCACCCAGATGCGGTGGCGGTTGTCCTCGCAGAAGCGCGACACGATGTTGCCGCGGAGCAAGGGCGATGTCTCGGGGGTCAGCGAGCGGAAGCGGTTGCCCATCGGCGACACGTAATAGACGCCACCATAGAACGTGGAGTACCACAGACCACCCTCCTGGTCCTTGACGATGCTATAGACAAACTTGGGTGACAGGGCGGGGACGGCAACCGGCAACGGCATGGAGGCCGTTGTGGGGAAGGGACGCACCGTATGGTCTTGCGGACTGTAGACAAAGAGACCGGCATCGGCTCCCACCAGCACGGTGCCGTCAGGCTGCCGCAGGAGGGCATGGATGTGGTAGAGACTGTGGTCGGGAGGGTTGAGCGTGCCGCGCGGCGTGACAAGGCCGCGACGCCAGGTGCCGTAGAGCATGGTGCCGTCGTCGAGGCGGAGCATGGACATGACACGGCCCTCGACCACATCGGCCGGCAACGGGAAGGCGGTGAAACGGCCGGTGGACTTGTCGAGAAGCAACACGGCTTGCGCGACATTCTCCGTCAGGGCATACACCTGGTTGCGCGCATCGACATAGACACCCAGCAGATAACCGTCGGCCACAGGCAGGTGGGTGAGCTCCTGTGTGCGGGGGGCGTAGCAGAAGAGGCCCTGGCCCTTGGTGGCTATCCACACATTGCTGTCGCGGTCGGCCACTATGGCACTGACGCTTGAGGTGAGGCGCACACCATCGTGCGCCTTCGGGCCGATGGGCTGAAAGCGCTCGTCGGCGAAGCGGAAGAACACGGCACCACGCGAGGTGCCCACCACCAGCCCGTCGGACAGGGGAAGGATGGACGACACATACTGGTCGGCGACATCAGGACGGAGGAACGGCTGCACCATCGTGCCGTCATAACGGCAGAGACCACCATCGGTACCCATCCACATGAAACCGCGCGAGTCCTGCGCCAAGGCGCGAACCGTGTAGGCACAGAGGCCGTCGGCCAGTGTGATGTTGCGACACGGCTGAGGCCCCACGGGCTGGGCCGAGAGGCTGAGGGGCAACAGGAGAAGGAACAGGAGCAGAATGTTGACTTTCGATTTCATGAGACGGATGGGTTGACGGATGGGATCAAGTGATGGCAGGGGTGCAGGGGTGTGCGGGGTGACGCGGAGTGCGGTGCGTCACTCGGGGTGGACGCCCGAGGTGAACGTCACGGTATAGGGATACTGGCGGTTGGGCTCCTTGCTGTCCCACGACAGGCGCTTGTGCTGTGCAGGGGCACCCATCACTACGAGATAGACGGCCTTGAGCGGCTCGGCCGGCAACTTCATGCTGACGCTGCCCTTGGCGGCCGGACGGCCATAGACCGACTTGCCGGCGGCGGTGACGGCCACCAAGCCATAGCGAAGGCCTCCCTGACGGCGGGCCTGGGCGCTGGCCGTGACAGCGGCGCTGACCTTGCGGCCGGGCTGGCAACCGGTGAGGCGGATGGCATTGAAGCCATAGTCCTCGGGCAGGAAGTCCTTGCGTGGGCTCCACCCTTGGCCCATGGCCTCCATGGGCGTGGAGAACTGACAGGCGTAGCGGCGTGTCTCGCGGTAGGCGTGACTGTAATCGAGATTGACCAGACGCTGGTAGCAGTCGATCATCTCATCGCAAAACTGACGCTGGCTGATGCCGAAGTGGCGCTGGTAGGTCATGACGGGATCCTCGCCCAGGCGACCGTCGCGATAGAGGTCGGCGATGGAGGTGCGCCCATGCTTCTCGGCCCAATACTCGATGACATAGGGCGAGTGGTAGACATTGGAGCCGTCGAGATAAGCCTTGTGGGTGAGCTTCTTGAAGGCCTCGAAGTGATAGTTCTCATCGGTGAGCCAGTCGGGGTTGACCTGCCACAGCATCCACTGTGACGTCATCTCAAAGAAGCCGCTGCCACCCCAGCAGGGCGACACGCTGTCGGCCTGGATCTGGAGCTGGAAACAATGGCCCAGCTCATGGGCCAGGCAGTTGAGCTTGCGGTCCTGGATGCGGTTGGGGGCCACCCAAAGGGCACCGATAAAGTTGTCGTAGGTGCCGCCATAGGCCGTGCCCTCAAGCGAATAGTTGACCATGACCATCATCTTGTAACGGTCGGCCTTGCTGCCGGGAAGGGTGAAACGGAGGGTGTCGCGGAAGAAATGGTAGTACTGCTGGACACGGGTCTTGAGGTTCTCGAGGTCGAAGCGCATGGGGTGACCGTCGAGCTGGGGCGGGTTGGCGGGGTCGTCACCGAAGCCTTTCTCCCAGAAGAACACGAGGTCGCGCGTCTGGGCGGAGTGCATCCATGAGTAACGGCTGCTGTCGCAGGTGAAGTCGATGGAGCGCAGATCCTCAGGCATGAAGACGCGCTTCTGTGCTGTGGCCGGCATGACGGCGGCACAAGCAAGGGTAAGGATAAGAGATTTCAGGTTCATGGGATAAGAGGAATGGCAAAAAGGGGTAAAAACAAGAGGGCATGGGGCCGTCCGGTGGGCGGACGTCGCCATGCCCTCCGCCTATCATTTCAGCGTGGTGCCAGTGATCTTGAGCTGGTAAGGCAACTGGTCGTCAGTAGCCTCCTTGTCATCCCACGGGCAACGACGATACTCGGTGGGCGAGCCCTGGACAACCGCCCAGAGGCGCGTGGCGCCCTCGGGCACGGTGAAGGTGGCGGTGCCACTCAGCGTGGAGGCGGCTGCGCCGTCAGTGTTGCTGATGAATGTCGCCGGACTGTAGACGCGCTTGTCACCGCAGAGGGCGACGAAGCCGAGGGCCCATCCCTCATGGCCGCTGACATCGGTGACATTGTAACGGGTGACGGTGGCCACTTGCTTGCCGTCGGCGTTGACCTGCTTGCCGGGATCGGCGGAAGGCAACAGGCTGCCCGCGTCGACGCCGCGCACCGTCAGGCTAAGCTCCGTGCCGCCCTTGACGAGCTTGAGGGGGATGATGCTGAAGCCCGTGGGCTGCACACACTGCTCATAGCCAATCTGCTTCCAGCCGTCGAGCGTGTCGTAGAGGGTCACGGTGAAGGCGTCGTAGGCTGGAGTAATCCAGTTCCAGGTGCGGTTGTTGGCATAGGCACGCGTGTGGTCGAAGTCCATGGTGACCGACTTCTGCGCATACTCGAAGAGGTCGGCACGCAGCGAGTCGTAGTTGTTGTCGAGGAAGATGCGCATGTAGGCCTGGTTGGCATCCTCAGGATAGACGCTCTCGTTCCAGATGCGGCCCAGGGCCGTGATGCCATGCTTCTCGGTCCAGAGATACTGCTCCCAGTAGGAGGCGTAACGATGGAACTCGTGCTCGAAGTGGCGGTGGTGCTGGTTGGTCCAGTTGACAAAGTTGTAGTCGCTGACGGTCTCGGAGGGATAGTCCTCATGGGCCACCCACTGGGCGCACTGCTCCCAGAAGCCGCAACCGCCGTTGGAACCGGGATAGCCATAGCGGAAGCCGCTGCGCAAGTCATCGGCCTTGCCGTTGATGATGTTGTCGCAGTAAGTCTGGTACTGGAACGTGTGGCCGATCTCATGGGCGATGGTGGAGCCGGCAGGCTGGCAGGTAGCCGGTGTGATCCACAGGGTGCCGATGGTGTTGTCGTTGCCGGCGCCGGTGGCCACCCAGTTGTCGATGGTCACTCCGTCGTGGGTGCCGGGATAGAGCAGGTAGATGGACATCTTATACTTGTTGAGCCGACTCTTGTGGGTGGCCTGCTGTCCCACCACCACCATGCCGAGCCGGGTGATGTTGGTGTTGTAGAACTGCTCGGCCTTCTTCAGCAGGTCGTCGATGTTGACACGATAGGAGCTGGGCACGGTGGAGGCATTGGGGTTGTCGCCGAAGGGACGGTCCCAGAAACAAATGAAGTGCTCGCTCTCCTGGCTCCGCTTGAAGGTCCAACGGTTGGACTCGACATTGTAGTCGTTGTTGTATGCCTGGTCGGAGGTCTTGGGCTTCCATACGATCAGGCCTGGGTCGCCAAAGCACACGGTGCCGTTGGTGGAGCCGTCAGTCTTGATGAGATTGTTGACACGATAGTCGCTGTAACCGTTCTTGAACTGGGGTGAATAGCGGCGGATGACGGGCATGGTGCCACGGGCAAAGAACTCGATGGAATCGAGTGTGGCCGTGGAAAAGAGCAATTTGTTCTCCTGAAAACGGTCAGCCCACTGCACGTAGAGGGAATCTTGCGCTGACAGTGACTGGCAGGCTGTGAGAAGGATGGATATGGCAAATAAAATTTTTTTCATCTTACAATGTGCTGCTTAACGGATTATTTCACAACATACTTTTTGCCCTTGGCGATGTAGATGCCTTTGGGCAGACCCTCAAGAGAGGTGGCACCACGGCGCACAAGGCGGCCGTCGAGGGAATAGACGGCGAACGGCTTGCTGGCCTCGGAAGTCTCATCGGTGTGGATGTCGCGCACACCGCTCACCACCTCCATGTGGAAAGACAGGCCCTTGAGGCCGTTCAGCGCAAATCCGCGTTTGCCCACATAGAGGCGTTTCTCGCCAAACTTCACGACGGGGCCACGCTGGCCCTCGGTGGGCATGTAGAGCTGCACATCGTCAACAGAGCGCGAACTGGTGAAGACCAGCGAGGCGAACATCTGCTTGGAGTCGGCACGGGAGGCTTGCGGCAACAGGGCCAGCGACGCAAGCAGGATGGGTAATAGTTTTTTCTTCATAAGTCAATAATGTAATGGTTATCTTTCTGAAACGGTTGTCTTTTTACAAAGGTTGTCTATCTGCAATGATGATTTCTTCTGTGACGACTGGCTTTCATCAACGAACGGGAACGGAAAATGAAAGCATGGGGACGAGTGGCAAAAGAAGGGGGGCAAGCCAAGGGACTACTAAGAGTGCTGCTGGCTCGCCCCATGATGACGGATATGCTTGTCAGGCATCAAGCCTGCGCAAGCTGATGTGTGCTAACGATTGGCCGGCGATCAAGGCAACGGCAGGTACCAGTTGGCAGTCTGGTAGAGGTCCTTGCCGATGAGGCCACGCATCTCGCCCACCTTGTCAGCGCCACGGCGGCCGTAGACCTTGTCAGCGAGGTAAGCGGGGTCGCCACGGCGGAGAGCCACACGCATGAGGTCGTAGAAACGCTGACCCTCGAAGGCCAACTCCAGTGCGTCCTCGTCCATGATGAGATCCTCGACGTGCTCCACTTGATACTGCAGGCGGGCATCGCCAGTGAGTGTGGTGTCGTCGGGCAGGACATAATAGTCGTTGTACTCCGACCAACCACATCCACGCGAGTGGATGCCGAGCGTGTTCTCGCTCGCCAGCTCAGGATAGGCACCTGAACGGCGCACATACATGTTGGACGGGAAGGAGAACTGGGCGATCCAGGCCGAGTCGGCCTTGTAATAGGGGATGACCTTCTCCTGGATGATCTCGTCGTTGACACCGTCCTTCAGGATCTCGAAGGCGAAACGGGGGAAGCCGGCGCGGTTGAGAGCCTCGGCCAGGTGGAGGTAGACCATGGAACGGCGGTAGACCTGCACGTTCTGGTCGTTGTGCTTCGAGTTGGACACAACGTCGATGGTCTTGTTCTGCTCGATGCGGTCGCTCTTCATGGAAGAGTAGACGCTGGACAGGCGGAGGTCGCCGGTCTGATTGTTGCTAAGACCCGTGGGAGCATAGATGACATTGCGCGTGGAGGTGTAATGGCAATAGGTCTGCGCCTCCGAGAGGTTGATGAGGCTCTGTGAAGGCACGACAGACACCTTGTACTCGTTCTCCGAACGCGAGTTGAAGAGATTGCGGAGCTGGCTGTAGTTGCCCTCCGACGGGATGGAGTCGCCAGGGATGAGCGTCACCAGCTCGCTGGTCTGGCTATAACTGTTGCCCTCGCGGAACCATGAAGTCTGGCTGAGAGACATGTCCCAGTGGGTGCTGTTGCGGCTCCAGCAATTGGTGCTGTTGCTGATGGGATAGCCCACGTTCTCACCATTGCGGGTGGAGAGGTAACGATAGTAGCACAAGGCGGCCTCGCGGTAGTTGCCCAGCCAGAGGTTCATGTCGCCCTCGAGAAGGTAGATGGGGAAATAGAAGAAGCGCGAGTCGACACGGCGGATGACGCCGTAGCCAGGCTTCTCGATGGTCTCCAGGCCCTTGAGGTCGTTGAGGAAATACTGGCAGATCTGCTGCATGTCATAGCGGGGGTAGTCCTTGTCGGCATCAGCCTTGGAGAGGATGGGGTCGGTGACGAAAGGCACCTGGCCATAGACCTGGGCCATCTGCATGTAGGTCCATGCGCGGAACGCCTTGACGGCAGCATACTCCTTGCGGAAGATGTACTCGTTGCGGTTGTTCTTCAGGGCCGTGTCGGCATGGGCGATGAAGTAGTTGCAGTTGTTGATGACCGCATAGTAGTCGGCAGGCGAGTTGTAGGCGTTGGTGGTGTCCTTCACGTTGAAGAGCGCCACGTCGCGCAGGTCGGCCGACGTGTAGTTGGTGATGTCGGAGAGGTCGCCGCGCACCTCACCCAAGAGGATGGTACGGTCGGCGATGGCCTGCAACTTGTTGACAATGCCGACAACACTGTAGAGGGTGTCCTCAGCATTGTTGAGGTGGTCCTTGCCGTCAAGGATCACACGGTCGGAATCCTGGTTGATGAAATCGGAGCAGGATGTGAAAAACGGGAAGGCACAGAGACACAGGGGCACAAGCGCCGCCAGACGGAAGCCCCGGATGCCGCAGGCCTTGACCTTTTCCTTTATGTTGAACATTGTTTTCATGGTTATCTTGTCGTTTAGAAGCCGCGCCACCCGTGTGGAGTGGCGGGCTTTTTCGGGTTGATGGATAGCGGTTTAGAGGTTTACCTTCACGCCAGCGACGATGCTGCGGCACTGGGGAAGCTGTCCGAGGTCGATGCCCTGTCCGAGCACATTGCTCGTCATGGTGAACTCAGGATCTGAACCGAGGTACTTGGTGATGGTGAACAGGTTGTTGGCCTGGATCCAGAACTGCAAGCCCTGCAGGAACGTGGAGTGCATGGGGAGTGTGTAGCTCAGGGTGACGGTCTTCAGGCGGAGGTAGCTTCCGTCCTCAATCCAACGGTCTGAGAAGCGGCTGTTGCCCATGGGATCCTGGAAGGTCGCCTTCGGCATATTGGTGACCTGCCCCTCTGTCTGCCAGCGTGAGGCCATGGCCGTGGTCTGGTTGAGGAAGCGGCTGCCACCCTCCAGCTGCGAGCGCATGTAGTTGTAGACGTCGTTGCCCAACGAGTAGTTGAAGTTGACGTCGAGGCGGAGGCGCTTGTAGTTGAACGAGGTGAAGATGTTGCCGTAGAGGTCGGGGTTGGGGTCACCGATGACCACGCGGTCGTCCTCATTGATCTGATGGTCACCATTCTGGTCGACGAAGCGCACGTCGCCCGCACCGAAATAGTTGCGGTCGATGCCATTGTCACCGAGGATGTAGAGACCGGCCTCCTTAGCCTCCTCACTGGTGGAGAACACGCCTTGTGTCTTGTAGCCATAGAAGAGGTTGGCAGCCTGTCCCACCTCAGAGTGGATGGTAGCGCCATAGATGTCGGTGTCATAGGCGTTGCGGCCATTCGAGAGCGAGGTGATCTTGTTCTTGTAGTGACCCATGCTGGCACCGAGCTCCCACTGGAAGTCCTTCGTGGCAAGCACCTTGCCGATGAGCGTGAGGTCATAGCCCTGGTTGCGCAGCGAACCGCCGTTGCTCCAGTTCATCGGCAGACCTGAGAGGTAGCTGAGGCTCTGGTAGGTGAGCAGGTGGTCGGTGTTGGCCAGGAAGTAGTTGAAGCGCATGTTGAGGCGGTCGCCGAGGAAGTTGGCCTCGAGACCTACATTGAATCGCTTGGTGGTCTCCCACTGCAGGTTGGTGTTACCGATGTTGTCGAAGGTGATGGAGCTGACGCTCTGCATGAACTGGCGTGCGCGGAAGTACGAACGAGCGGCATAGTAGTCGATGTCGTCGTTACCGCTGACGTCGTAGCCGGCAGAGAGCTTCAGGTAGTTGACACCGGGCACCTTGGCAAACCACGACTCGTTGCTGACCACCCAGCCGCCTTGCACACCCCAGAAGAAGCCCCAGGGAGCGCCGCAGATCTTGAGCGAGTTGTCGGCATCGACACCGAAGCGCGAGGAGGTCTCGGCGGTGAGGTTGGCCTGCAGGTAATAGCGCTGGAGATAGTTGTACTCAGCCTGTGCGTACCATGCCCAACTGCACCAGTTGTCGTTGGTACCTGTGGTGGAGGCGTTGAGCAGGTCGGCGCGCATGAACGGTGTCTTATCGTTACCGGTGTTGTAGCCGAGCTGGTTGTTGAGCGTGTAGTTCTCCCAGTTGATGCGGGCACCGCCGAAGACATGGAGGTCGTGTGCGCCATAGCGGTTGGACCAGTCGATGCGGGTGTCGCTGAACACGGAGTTCTGCTTGCTCACGAGCGAGCGCACCTCGTTCTCACGGACGGCACCGACAGCTGACACATAGTAGCTGGGCACGCCGTTGAGCGGAATGTAATACTTCTCGTTGGTGTTGACGAGGTTGTAGCTGAAGTGCTCTGACACGAAGAGATGCTTGTTGAACTGGAACTTCGGCGTGACGCTGAGGTTGACCATGGAGTTCTCGAAGCGGTTCTTGTTTTCGGCCTCACCATACTCCAGGATGGCCACCGGGTTGGCCAGCTGCCAGTTGTAATTCTTCACATGGGCCAGCGCCTCGCTGAGGTAGTCCTCGTCGGTGATGTCGAGGAAGGAGTTGCTGACCGCGCCGCCCGCATAAGCGTAGGGCGAGAGCATGGGGCTCTTCACATAAGCCAGGAACGAGGGCGAGGTGGGTGTGCCGTCGGTGTAGTTGGCAGGCGCACCGTCGTTGCGGAGGTCGCGCGTCTGGTTGGCAAAGCTTGCGTCGAAGCGCACACCGAACTTGCGCGTGAGCTGGATGTCGGTGTTGAAGCGGATGTTCAGACGGCTGGAGCCATTGTCCTTCAGCGGGCTCTGGTTGTTGGCATAGCCCAACGACAGGTTGTAGTTGGCCACGTCGTCACCGCCCTCCACGTTGATGCTGTAGTTCTGCGTGATGGCCGTGCGGTAGACCTGGTCCTTCCAGTCGGTGTCGTTGTGATACTTGGGATAATAATAATAGGTGGGATCCTCGTTGAGGAACTTGAAGTCGGTGATGGTTGTGCCCGATGTGCCGAGGAGGTCGGAGGCATAGCTCTTGAACTGGCTTGCATTCATCATGTCGATGAACTTGGGCTCAAGCGTGACACCTGCCGACAGGCTGGCCGTGATGCGGGTAGCCATGGAGTGGTTGCGGCGTGTCTGGATGAGGATGACGCCGTTGGCACCCTTGGCACCATAGAGAGCCGTTCCGTTCTTCAGCACGGTAACCTTCTCGATGTCGGCCGGCGAGATGTTGGCCAGGATGTCGTTGTGGAAACCATCGTGGAGCAAAGTGCGGCCATACTGCTGGTCGAAGATGACCCCGTCGACGATGATGAGCGGCTGGGCATTGATGTTGAGCGAGTTGAGACCGCTGAGGAACATCACGTTGCCCACGCCAGCCGTACCGTTGCGCTGCACGGAACGCACATCGGCGCCCAGACGCTTCTGGATCTCGTCCTCAATGGTCACGCCATTGGTGAAGCGGAAATCCTCCGTGGTCTTTGTGCCGAGCACGTTGGTACCTGAGGCATACTCGTCGTGGAACACATTGGGGAAGATGTTGACCGTGCGCTGTGCGGCATCGCCCGTAAGACCCAGGCGGGCTGGGTTCATCTCAGGCGCCGTCACCTGCAGGGTCGAGGCGAAGGTGGGAACCTCCATCTCGTAGGAGCCGTCGCTCTTGGTGAGCGCACTGTAGCCGTCGACCTCAGGCACGCTGACGATGGCACCCGACATGGGTTTGCCGGTGGCACCATTGAGCACCTTGCCGCTGACCTTGCGCGTGGCATATTTCTTGACAGGCTTTGCCGGTCGCTCCGAGGCGGCCTTCGCACCGTCAGCGGCGTCTTGCGCTGCAGCGGGAAGGGCACCGGCCATCATGAGCGCCAGGCCATATATCATATACTTTTTCATACGTGTATTCGTTTATAAGCGTTGGTTAGTGTGGTTCGTCGCTGTCTTAATTCTCATGCGGCTTGAAGATGATGCAGTCGATGTGGAAATCGGTCGAGAACTTTGACGTCTGGCTCTGTGACACCTGGCTCATGATGCGCAACTTGACGTTGGGTTGTGCCAAGCCATAGGAGCAAGCCGGGAACTTCATGTCGCTGGCCACCTGCACGGTGTCGACCTTCAGGGGATCGTTGGTCTTGAGGTCAAGACGGCGGTTGAGCTGACGGTTGTCCTTGTTGGTGTAATAGAGCATGCAACGGAATCGGTTGGGCAGCAGATCCTCCTCGGGGATGTACTGGTTGTAAGCCCACTGGGGTGCAAACACCACGTAGATGTCATAGCCCACATTGGAGAGGAGGTTGGGGATGGAGTACTGCACGGCAGCCACGGGGAAGTGGTTGGGGTTGGTCGACGTGTTCTCGGCGATGACCGACACGAAAGAGTTGCTTGAGATCTTGTCGTAGAACGGATTGTCGGATGTCACCTGATGCACGGTGAGCGGCTGCGAGGCATCGATGAGCGTGTCTTGGCGGCTGACGTTCTCGGCCTCAACCTTCACGGTCTGGAAGAAAGTCTTCTCCTTCGGCACGTTGAAGTTGGGCGCGATGCGCACATGGCCATTGCTGCACTCAGCATCAATGGTCCCGTCGAAGATGCCTCCAGCGTCAAACGGACGGTAGAAGATGTCGTAAGGCTCCAGATCCATGTACTTGCGTACCTGGTAACTGTTAGCCTGCGTCGACACGGCCGAGTCGGCAAACGAACGGTCGGGGTTGACGGTGCGGCTGAAGAGTGTACCTCTGAGGATGGCCAGGCGTGTGTTGGCCTCCTGCATGGAGTCGCGCTTGTTGACCGTGTTGGCATAGTCGAAGTAGTCGTGGTACTCGCTCACCAGGCGTGACCACTGGTCGTTGGTGGGCACCAGCATCCAGTAGGTGGAATCCTCGGAGTTGATGTTTCCATAAGAGCTGAAGAGCGAGTTGGACAACACCGATACGGAGTCGAGATAGACAGTCTGTCCGTCCTCGTTGATGCCACCCGGCACACTGGCCGCCTCATTGAACTCGTAGCGCGAATAACTGTTGATGAAGTTGTAGGCGCTGTCGATGCGGCTGTCGATGCCCAGATACTCGAAGATATTGGGGAAATAGTCGAGCTTCTTGCCGATGGTGAAGAGCACGCCGTTGGAATGGAGCGCATTGGCGGTGATGAACTCCTGCTTGTTGATGGCCGTCTGCGTGACGGGTGCAATCTTGCCGTTGAGCAAGGTCAGCGTGTCGTTGGTGAGCGACGAGACGGGCTGCGTGAAGAGCGACATGTGGTTTTGCACAAACTGTCGGATCACGGTGTTGTCATTGTCGCGCACACCCTGGTTCTTCTGTTCCTTGTAGGCGCTGACCAGGCTGTCGGCCTGCTCGGCGCTGAGGCCATCGTTGGTGAGTGCGAAGACCGTGTAGGTCTGGCTGCCCGAGAGGTTGCGGTCGTATCCGCAACCTTGCAGCACATGGGCGAAATTGCTCAGGTCAGCCTCCGAGGAGATGGCCTGCCAAAGGGTGGTCTTGGCTCCGCCGTCACCGGTGGAAGGATCGTAGTGGTCATCCCAGTCGGAGCAGGAGGCAAGGGGCAAGGCGAGGGCCGCGAGCCCCAGCCAAGCCTTTCCCAAGATATGGTTGATGTTTGTTTTCATGGTTTGTGATTTTGATTTTGGTAACTGTTGGCTGTTGCTCGCCTGTTAAAGCATGTCCTCAATCTCACCGTCGTCGGTGACACCATAGACACTCTTCGGCACCAGCTCGAGGTAGTCGAGCATGAACTCATTGTTGTTGCCCATCTTGGTGGACACGCTGCGGAAGCGCAGGTAGTGGTCCTTGTTGGGGTCGATGTGCACGGTGCAGAGCACGATGCGGAAGGTCTGTGTCTGTGTGGCGAAGACCGTACGGTCAGAGTAGCCTGTGGGGTGGCCCTCACCATTGATGCGGTAGCCGCCGGCCGCTCCACGATAGTAGCCCTTGTTCTTCAGGGCCTTCTGGTCGCGTGCGAGCTGCTCCTGTGTCATGCCCGAATAGTTGCTCACCCAGTCGCCGCCAAGGATTGACGGGTCGTTGAGGGCCACGGTCATGTCAAGAGGAATGCCCTGCGGCACACCGTCGAAGTAGATCTGCGCGATGCCTCGCGTCGGCTCCTGTGCATAGCCCATGCGGATCTGCCAGTCGCCCTCATAAGGCACGGGCGGAATCTTGAAGGTGATGTCGTAGTTGCCAAACATGTTGAACTCATCGCCCTCGTAGGAGTCATAGTAGTTGCGCGGACGGCGGTAGATGAAGTCGCCATTGACCTTGACATTCTTCAGGTATCCGTCGGGGAAGTAATAGTTGCGTCCGTACTTGGCCGTCTCGTCGTAAGCGGGATCGTTGTGTGCGGGGTCGCCGTTCTGTCGGATGTTCATGGTCATGAGCTCCGGGAAGATGGTCGAGAGGTCCATGCGGATGCGCACACCGTCGACGATATCGCGTGTCTGCTCAGAGAAGGCGAGCAGATCATCGACATAGAAGTAGCGCCCGTTGAGCGCGGTGTTCTCCACGCCATCCTCCACTGTCTGGCTGATCATGGCGCCAGGAATCTGGTAGTCGGCGTCATAACGGCGGTTGATGTAACGCTGTCCGAGCGGGCTGTTGCCGGCATACTTCACCACGGTGAGACGCTCAAACTTGAGCATGGTGTGAGGCAGCATGGTCTCATACCAGTCGACCGGGTTCATCTGCGTGGTGCTGATGCCGATGTCGTTACGCGGCGTGAGCAGGTTCCATCCGATGCAGTCGCGCGTCAGGATGTGGTATGCGATGAGCCTGTAGAGCGGGTTCTTGGGGTTGCTGAGCTGGTCGAAGCTGTGATAAGGCTGGTTGACATCGTCAGGATAAGTGGCGTCGTAGATCTCACAAGCCTTCTGGTAGAGCTGCTCGAGGGTGGTGATGCCATACTTCTCGCGCAGGACGGAGTCGGTGGGGATGAAGGCCGTGAAGCCCTGCTTCTTCTCATCGGGAGCGGTGGCCGTCTCCTGGTTGACGTGCGAGGTGTACTTGATACGCGGATACTGCGTGTGGTCGTACGACTCGTCGATGTAAGCGTAGAGCGAGTCCTCCAGGTGTGTCTGGCGCAGCGCCTCGGCAAAGAGTGAGATGCGCGGGTTGTCGTTGATGACATTGGGGAGCATGCGCGAGCTGGATGTCAGCACACCGTCGATGGGCTGCATGATACCGTTCTCCACGGAGTCGTCCTGGAGAGTGAAGATGATGTTGGCCGAGCGGTTGAGGCGCACCACACCGTTGCTGTCGTTGTCGACGTCGTGTGTGATCTCGATGAAACGCTTGTTCATGTTGGCTGTGGTCAGCGTGCCGTCGTTCATCTCCGATGTGGCAAACATGTTCTCCACAAGGTGGGTGCGTGCGATGGTGTCACACTCGGCGTCGGTGAGGTCGCTCACCGAACTTTTGCCGTGCTCCTGCAGATACTTGTTGATGGCATCGTTGGTGGGAGCGAAGCAGGTGTAGTGTCCGTAGGCCGACAAGAGGTCCATGAGGCCGGCGCGGTCCACGATGGTGGCATACTCGCTGAACTGCTCATGCGTCTTGAGGTACTGGCTCATCATCTCACCCTTGAACGTGTAGTAGTTCTGGGTGTCGGGCTCGTCGGAGCAAGCCGTCAGAAGGAAGGCCGCCAGGAAGAGAGGCAACACAGCCAAGGCCTTGGCGCCATACCTTATAATATGATTGATGTTGACTTTCATGATGGTTATGGTTTATTTGGTAGTTTCGTAGCTTGAGTTCTCTCCGTTGCCGAAGGCGGGGTTCTGCGTGAGGTTCTTGTTGACCTGCAGCTCATCCTTGTTGTAGGGCCAGAAGATGGCGTCGATGCGCTTCAGCTTGTTCTGCGAAGCCGAGCCGGCGCTGCCCGTCGACTTCTTCGAAGCCTGCGAGGTGAGATAGCTGGTGTTGCCCT
>ERZ808258.185-NODE-185-length-28812-cov-58.533122_pt1 | contig 28812 bp, 35 predicted proteins | sample MGYA00521280_ERZ808258 | MGnify/ENA primary metagenome ERZ808258 (study PRJEB31516, sample SAMN03275585) | gut metagenome | biome: mammalia-associated habitat; material: feces | host: Papio cynocephalus | place: Kenya | collected 2012-07-19 ...
ACTTGTGATGAAAGTAGAGCATCCATTAAGAGAGTATTGGTTTGTCCTAAAGAAGATATATTAGCAATAGGTGTTAATTATAATTCAGTTGGGGAATGGTCAAAAGAAGATTATGAGAAAAACACCCTTGTTAATAATATAGTTCCAAAGGACGGCAAATTCTTTGTAGAGTTTTATTTTAGGAGAAACACAGGTAGTTACACATCAACTTATACAGGTGATAATACAACAGGTAGTCAAGTAGTTACCACTGAAGTAAATTTACAGTTTAGTAAAGCAGAATATCAGAAGAGGTTAGAGTTTCAAAAACTTACTGGTAGACCTTGTGTAATGATTATTGAAGATAATTATGGTCAGTATATTGCATTAGGTGTTGATGCTCCAGTTGTCTTAACCAATACAGTAATGCAAAGTGGTACTGCTAAATCTGATTTAAGTGGTTTCACATTGACTTTTACTGAAGAAAGTTATAAGTTTCCTCCATTTGTTAAGGATGACAAAAAAACTGATGATATTGATGCTGTTCAGATTGACCAATTAGTGTATGGTTTACAGTCATACGAACTACAGATGTCACAGGATAATTGGAATAATGATTTTTCTGAGTTTATACAAATAAGTGTTGATGGCACATCTTTAAGTCTTAATGACACAACACCATCACTATTGGTTTGTTTGTATGATACTAATAATCCTAACCCTGATTATCCTTTATATCCTAAATTATTTATTAATAATAATACTCCAAGTGGACATTATAGTTTCACAGCAAGTGTTGGTGATTCTTATGATGACGGATTAATGTTTGGTTTAGTTTCTGATAATCAAAATCAAGGAGTTTTTTATATAATTGGTGCAGATACAGCATATTTAACAATAGAATTTGATGTTGTAAATGATGGCCAGCAAACTTTTGAAATAGACAATATCAGAATATTTAAGACTGTCAATAGATAAATTTCAATCAATCCCACAGATTCCAAGTGAGTTTGTGGGATTTTTTTGTGTACTTACCTTACTGATGTAAATTTAACATTATATTTATAGGAATTTTCTATAAAATTTGAGAAAATTCTGACTAAATTGGCACAAATTTAATAGAAATTCTTTGAAATTATGGTATATTTGGATAAAAATTCAACAAAAGTGTTATTTCCAAGGATTAGTATTCAGGAGGTAACACTTATTACTTTTATTAACCAAATCACAAAAGAAATTATTGAGTGTAGTGTTACTGATGAGACTACTAATAATAACTTCTATACAGTTGATTTGAGTGAGTATATAGACCACTTTACTGTAGGTCAGTATGATTATACACTTTATAATGATAAAGTGGCTATTGGGACAGGAATAATGCAATTTGGGGAGTATATAACTCTTAATGATAAATATACACCTGATATTGAAATAGTACAATATAATATGTAACAGATATGATGGAGAATATACAATTATCTTATGTGAACTATTACCCAAGTAAAGAGGAAATATCCCACACTATTGATAGGAAAACCTCAAAGAAATATATCAATTGGGGTGAGATGAACAATATGCCTCAATACTTGTGGGATAGTTATTTACAGTGTAGTAACCTACAAGCATTAGTTAATACAGTGGTGGATTATATTAATGGTGATGGTATTGAGACTACATTTACTAATTATGATGATACAGAAACTCTTAATGATGTAATTAAGAAGTGTACATTTGATTTAGTATTATTTGGTGGATTTGCAGTGGAATGTTTAAGGGATAGTAATAAGAACATTACTCAAATAAATTACATCAATGTAATGAATGTAAGGGTTGATGAGGACCTTACAACAGCATTTCTTTCAAATCAATGGGGTAGTTGGTCAGGTAAAGATGTAAAAACCTTGCCTTTATTTAACAGTAAGAGGTTACAATCTCATTTTATCCTCTATTACAGGGGTAATATCACAAGAAACATCAATCCAGTACCAATGTGGTTTGCCTCATTAAAGAGTGTAGAAGTGCTTAATGAGAGTAGAAATTACAATCTTAACAACATTAAGAACAACTTTAATGCCAACACCATTATAGCCCTTAATGGAACCTCTATTAAGAGTAGTGAGATGGAGGAAATTAAGGAGAAACTTAAGGCTGGATATAGTGGTAGTGATAATGCTGGCAAGACTTTACTTATAAATAACACTAATAGCGAGGGTAAAGTTGAAATAACTAAACTTGATAACGATAAAACTGTGGATTTATATAAATCTGTCCAGGAAAGTTCTATAGATGACCTGTATGTAGCATTTAGAATTAATCCATTACTTGTAGGAATAAATCAGCAAACAGGGTTCAATCAGCAAGATTTTGCCAATAGTTACAAATTATATGATAAAACTGTTGTATCACCTTTACAAAATCAGATTATAAAGGTATTTAATAATATTGGTGTTGAAATAACTTTCAATAAATTTGTTATTATTTGGGAGGATTGATTATGAAGAAATATTTAATATATAAACACCTTTTCCCCAATAATAAAGTTTATATAGGACAAACCTACCAAAAGCCAAATTATAGATGGAAAAAAGGAGAAAGTTATGCTAAAACAACAATAGAAAAAATATCAAACTCTCTTATGGGACATTGGGGTTGGAATAAAGGTAGAGTATGTACAAAGGAAACTGTTGAAAAGATGTCATTAGCCACAAGAGGAGAAAAAAATCCCTTTTATGGTAAACATCATAATAAAGAGACTATTAACAAAATCAGATTAAAAAATTCAAAACCTGTACTACAACTTACACTTACAGGTGAAATAGTTAAAGAGTTTCCTTCTTTAAAAGAACTTGGGTTTGATAAAATAAACAAAAAGAAGATTTTAAGAAAGTCAGGTGAATATTTCTATATGTATAAAAGTGATTATTGTATATATAATGTAGAAGAATTAATACAAAAATATAATTCTATTATATACAGTAGTGTTATTCAATACAGTTTGGATGAGGATTTTATTAGAGAGTATTCTTCATTAAGAGAAGCAAGTGCAATCACAGGCATAAATAGAAGTAGTATTACAAAATGCTGTCAGGGAAAAGGTCATACAGCAGGAAATTATAAATGGAGGTATAAAATATGAAAACGATATTTCTTGTATCTGAAGATACATTAAAAAAATTTACAAATATTGGGTCTAATATTGATGGGCATTACATTATGCCTGCAATATATAATGCTCAATATATAGATTTAGAAAGGCTTATAGGAAAATCTTTGTTAAAAAAATTGCAAGATTTGGTTGCTGACAATTCAATATTTGATAATGATGCTTATAAATTATTACTTGATGAGTATATAACCCCCTATTTATGTGCTCAAGTAACTACAGAATTACTGCCAATATTACAAATAAAATTGTCAAACAGTGGCACTACAGTTAATCAAGATGATAAAAAGTATCAAATGGAGTTTAGGAATGTACAGACATTAGTAGACCAATATCAAAAGTATGCTGATGCTTATGCTCTTAAGATGAAGAATTACCTTGACAGTCACTCAAGTGATTATCCTGAATACAATCAGTGTGTAGATTACTCTCATAAGAATGATGTAAGTGGTTGTGGTATTTACCTTGATGATATACCCTACAGTAAGTGTAACTATAAATATAAGTAATATGAGATATATTGATTTAGTTAATACCATTAAAGATGTATCATTAAAGCATTACCTTGTAAATGAATTTGCTGAAGGTGATGTATATGAATGGCTAAACAGTAAGCAGCATAAATATCCTTGTGTAGTACTTACAACTAATAATATCAGTACAGGTGAAGATATTAACACACTTAATGCTAATTTGTTTTATGTAGACAGGCTTACTGATAATGATGATAATAAACTTAAGATACAATCATTAGGCGTAACAGTACTACAACAAATCCTTAATAAGCTGGATGTCCCTATATTTAGTTGGGACAACACCACTTATACACCATTTACTGAAAAATTTGCAGATTTATGTGCAGGTGTATATGTTACATTTACTGTAGAGTATGAAGCAGAACCATTGTGTGATAACGGTGAATTTGAAGTTAAAACACTGAATATCACTAAAAACGGTAAATATGATGTTACTGGTTATGATGAAGTTATAGTAAATATTTAAATTTTATATATATGAATTACGAAAGTTATAAACAATTTTTTGATGGTGGATTTTTCCCAGTAGACAGTACTCACAACCTTGTAAATCTTGAAAATACAGGGGAGTTTAGTGTAAAAGCAACATTAGGTAGTGGTGCTGATACCAAAGTTGTAAATCATTATTTACCAAGTGTACAAGGCTTAACTAATATGCTTAATAACTATACAGGTGGTACTAAAATGGAGTCGTTACAGACGCATTCAAACTACTTTATCCCTGAAATTTATGATGCAAATAGTGTTGCTGGGTGTCAAAAAGCAATTATTAACTACTTTGAACAACGCAATAAACCAATAATAATCAATGTTAATGTTGCTGCTAATGCTAAAATTGTTTTCAAACCCACTTATGAGGACAGCGATTTATGGATTGATTGGGGGAATGGAGTGAAAAACTATTATCATCTTAAAGCAACTTATAGTGTATCACATACTTATGAAACTGCTGGTACTTATAAAATCAAATTGTGGACTGAAAATGAAGGTATTGAAGTGCAAGGAAACACAATACAATCAATCAAAGTGCCGTATCATTGCAACATATTGACTTCTACAACTGCATATTATGGTGTTACTAAAGTGGATGAACAGATTGCAAGAGCCAAATTGAATGTAAACAGCGGTGCAACTCCTTATGAAGGTACTGAAGCTATTGCGTTTGGTGATGTAGACAACGCAGTAAACTTCAATACTGGTATAGCTGACTTCTGTGATTTAGGTGATTTTGTTTCAACTTTAACACTAATTGAAATCGTTGCAAAGAACCTATATTGGGACTGGAAGGATTTGTCGTTTGTAAATCAACTCACAATAGACGTTTATCCAGATGATATAACTGCTAAAACGGCAATTGACTACTTTGCTAAACAGACTTATACAGCAGGCAAACCGATATTGACTATACTCAAAGGTAGTGGACAAGAAGCAATTTATCAGTATGCACAAACAAAGAAGGATAAATTTAGTTCAATTAGTAAAGAAGAATAAATAATATGATAGATAAAGAAACTCACAAGGACATTAAATTTTACTTGTGTGTAATATTAGGATTTGTCTTAATGATAATTGGTGCATACATTCCACCTGAAGGTGTTTTGGACAGCTCAATGTTATATGGTAGTAGTTTCTTTTTAATACTTGCAGGATGTGTTGAAGGGTTAGACATTAAGGGTATTATTAAAGAGTTGAGGCTATTAAAAACTGAATGTTCAACTCCAAAAGAACAAGCTAAAATTATTGATGAACTTAACAAGGAGAGGGAGTAATCTCTCTCCTTTTTTCTTTATAAAATGATAATTTACTAACAAAATGTTATATGAAGGATTTTGAATACTTTAAATGGAATGAAATAATCAACAGTAACACTGCTAATAAATACAAGATAAATAATACCCCAACTGATGATGTAATAATTGATAACCTTGAGGCAACATTAGGTGCAATTAACACTATAAGAGAATGTTACAAGAAACCTATAATTATTACAAGTGGGTATAGATGTAAGGAACTTAATGCCAAAGTAGGTGGTAAACCTAATAGTAAGCACCTAAAAGGACTTGCAGTTGATATTAAATGGGATGACAATTTGATAGATTTTATCATTAAAAACTGTCAATTTGACAAACTTATTAAAGAAGAAGGTAAGACTGCTAAATGGATTCATCTGGAGCCTAATGGTAATAGGAAGATAGTAATTAATTTAAAAGTATAACCCTGTCTGGGTATAATGCAAAAACCTGTCTGGGTGTAATGCCATTATACTGGACATATTAAAAATCTTACGTATAAAGAGAGATTTTATATTGAGTGAGACAATCCTCCACCTAATATATAAAAGTGTCCCAGATTGAAGAAAAATAAGGCCCTTGAGCCTTTAATGAATGAATATGAAAGAGATAAAGAATTGGATAATTGCTATTCTGCTGCTAATAAGCGTTATTTTAGGCAGTATCATCTATTATCAGCAAAAAAACCCTGTAATAGAAGAAAAAGAGGTCAGAATTACTGATACCATTACTGTTGAACAAATAAAGGAGAAGACAAAATTGGTATATGTGGAGCATTTTGATACTATTGTGGTGTATAATACTGATACTCTTACTATAGAGATACCTATAGAGCATAATCAGTATGTAGATACATTCAGCACAGACACAACAAATCTATCAGTAAGGATTGATTATAGTGGTTATAAGAGTAAGATAGACACTATAATGTATGACTTTAACTATCAACCAGCAGTACAGCCAATAAAGAAACAAAAAATGAAGTTTGGTCAAAGTATTACATTAGGTATACAATGTGGGTATGGTATAACTGTTAATCAACAACCATCATTTCAACCTTATATTGGTATTGGCTGCACTTATGGTATAGGTGTTACTTGGTGATAAAGTAAGGTGTTATTTCAATTAGCACCTTTTTTATTTGACGCATTTAAAAGGCATTTTCAGCCATTATTTTTCTTTAGATGAGTAATTATACCACTTGAGGGGTAAAGTGCTGCCAGAATTAAAATAAAGTGGGTATATGAGGCTCTTATCAAATAAGTATAGTAATGAGATGAATTGTAAAAGGTCATTTTTTAATCAGTAAAGTGGTTATTTCATTCAGTAATGAGCAAATCAATCAACTTACTTAAGGATGATATTTTTCAATTAGTAACCTCCATCAGTAACAAGTTAGTCTATCTTACTGATGTACCCATTAACATTTATTTATATTCCCTATATATATAAGGTACGCGCGTATATATATGTATTATATATTCTTTTTTACCTATACTTTAGGATAATACTTATGTTCTATATATAATATATATATAATATATATATAATGGGATAGGAGAGTGAGTAACATTTTTCAAGTTGGTGATGAGTTTTGATGAATGAAAGTTGCACATTTTATTCAATGAAAGTGATGAGTTTTAATATCAAGTACAATGCACAAATTTAAATAAATAAATCTATAGTATATACTTTATAAACATATTTTTAACATTATAATAAGCCTGAAAGTGTCAATTTTACCTCTTACATTATGGATATTTAGTAACTGAAAAATAATTTTTTTGTAATTATTGCATAAAAAATTACTATAGGTATTGCATATATGAAAAAGAAATTATAACTTTACACTGTCTTTAAGAGACACATAAGTTTTACATCAGGGAGGTTTGAGATATGACCTTGAGATAAGGTTGTATCTCATAATTCCTTCCTTAAGGTAAGCATTAAGAGAATTAAGGAAATGAGTGTATGATGAGGTGCTTAATTAAGAAAAAGTGATTTTACCTTTATTGGATGAGATATAATGATTACCTTTGTACCATCAAATTGAGATAATGACATTATAATAGTAGACTACTACATAATTGACTGTTATGTAGTTCTTATTTTACCCCTAACCTCCACTTTTTATGAAAAAAAGTGTATAAAGAGTTTCACAAAAAATGGATGTGCGTTTGACATAACAAACTGAATATCAACAAATTAAATAGAAATAGTATGAAATTAGCAACTGAAGTAAATCTTACAAAGGGAATTATAACAAATAAACCTTTTGAGTTGGATGAAGAAGAGAAGAGTTGGTGCAATGAAAATTCTCCTTTAATGAGAATTGTTAACTGCAAATAATTTTGCCTTTAGGGTAACTTTTTTCTTCGGACAACTTCTATAAGATTAAAAAACAGGCAAAAAAAGTTACCTTAAATAATCAAGTATAAATAATTAATAATCAAATAGTTATGATAGTAAGTGATAAAAAATTTATTAGTGAAATCCCTGGATTTGAGCTTCCAAATGGGATTCTAAACAAAAAGTTAGCAGGATGTGGAGCAACTGAATTTGCTATTAGAAATGATGAACCTACAGTAATCTTAAGTCCAAGGTTAGGTCTTATAGAGAGTAAGGTAAATCAACATCCTGAAATATTAGAGGTTAAGGCTGGAGTTACAGTTAAGGATATTCAAGCATTTACTGGTAATAAGATAATCAGTACTTACGATTCATTTTACAAGATTAAGGAGGCTATTGACCTCACTCATTACAGGATTTTATGTGATGAGATGCAGTTTATTATTAAAGATAGTGCTTTTAAAAGTAATACTGTAAGGAGAATGTTGAATGACCTTAAAGATTTACCTAAAGTTACCTTTATTAGTGCTACTCCATTGGAAAACATTTTTAAAGAACTGTCTTATTTTAAGGATATACCTTATGAGGAAATTAATTGGGTAGATAATACTGTAAAAGAGAAACTGAATCTTATATCAGCAAATAGTCCATTATTAGAAGCTGCTAAATTAGCTAAATCTTATGCTAATGGAGTAATGATGGAAGGAACTGACAGTATAGTGATATTTGTAAATTCTATTAATGGTATATGTTCCATCATTAAGAAAGCGGGATTAACCCCTGATAATACAAATGTATTAATGGCGGATACTGATGGTAATAAAATAAAGTTATCAAAGGTTGGATTTACTAAAGGTACACTGCCTAATAGGGGTGAAGAGTATAAACCTGTTACTATTTGTACAAGTGCTTATGCTGCTGGTGCTGATTTTTATAACAAAAATGCAGTCTTGTATATTATAAGTGATGTTTATGTTACTAAACCTTTTAGTATTGCTGATGAAATACCTCAAATTGCAGGCAGATTAAGATTGGGTAATAAAGGCATTAGTCTAATTTATAAGACAGGCAAAGTACAATATGCTACAATTGAGGAAAAGAGGTTAAGAACCAAAGAATTAGTGGAAGGTTATAACCAATCTACAGGTGTAGTAAGAGAAAAACAAATTCAATCATTAGAGGCTTCTATTAAGATTGGAGGTCCTTGTGATACGGATTATATGTTTTATAATAGAGATACTGAAATGTTTGAGGAAGATGAATTAGCTATACTTGCAGATAAGTATAACATCCAGATACTTAATACTTATAAGAATGGAATCTTACTGTCTAAAGGGCTAAAAGAAGACTTTGATACCACCAATAGTGCCATTAAAGATGATGATAAGATTGAACTAATTAAGAGAGATAGAGGATTTGAGACAGCATTAAAGGAATATATTGCAGGTAATGCTTACATTAAGGCATCTATACTACTTCAATATCCTGCTATTACAAAGTATATGAGTGTTATTAATGAGCAACAAGCAAAGGCTTTAGGTTATCAAGAGAGTAAGATTAAGAATTTTATTGCTACCAACAGTAAGGTTGATGACATTAAAGGTGAAATACTCAATACTTTTATAAATTCTACATCAGTAAAGAAGGTAAAAGAAATGCTTACAGCAATCTATAAGAAACATCATATACAAAAGAGTGCTAAAGCAACTGATATTGTGGTAATGTTTCCTGATGTATATGAGATTAAAGCAATAAAGATTGATAATCAAGTAACTAAAAAATTAGTAAGAAAGCAATAATATATGTTCAGTATAGGTAATAATAGTGATACTTATATAAGTGATGAAGTAATGGGTTCTTTACCTATTACTAATCAACAAGTAAGTAATGATGAGTTACAAATGGAGAATGAATATCTTAAGGAGAGGTTAGATAATGCTATCAGGTGTTACAAATCCCTTAAGAGTAATTATGATAGTCTTGTAGAGAATTATAACTTACAGGCTAAAGCATTATGTTGTGTACAACAAAAGTATGCTGATATAATGAATAATGCACCTTTTGATAATGGATTTCTTGAGTATTGTAAGTGATGTTTGGTTGTATGAATAATGAATTAAAGAGTAAATGGGAGTATCAAAGAAGATGTCTTAAAGACAGGAAGAGACTTATTAGGTATATAGTTGAGCAAGAAAATAAATTAGGTAGTAATGGTGAGATAATCTATCAACCACTTGATAATGAGGTTAAAGAGAGGTGGTATAGATGGATATTTAGTGAGTACAATTAATAAAATTATTATTTCTGTATAATTTTTTATTATAGGTATTGTATATGTCATTTATTTTGCTTACCTTTGTATCACTTTTAAGAAAACAAGGTATTAACAGTTAAAATTGAAGATTATGGATGTTACAAAAAATCAACAAGAAATTATTATGAGGTATCAGGAGTTAGTAAATCACTTGAAACTAATCATTGAAAATGAAGAAGAGAAAGTGAATTACTATAGAAATGCTTATTACAAGGAGAAAAATCAAAAGTTAGAGCTGCAAAACACACTTGATGAAGTAAACAAAGAGTTGTTTAACATTAAAATGGAGTTAATAAAAGGTAATGCTGATGATATTATTAATGCAATTAGACAATCAAATCAATGATGTAGTGTTAAATTAAGATTTCTTGTAGTTTCCTTTTTTAGTTGGTATAATTATAGTAACTTTGTACCATCAAATTAAGGATAATATGAAGTATTTTTTAAGAAAAATTGGTACATTTTGTTACCATTAGTGGTTAAAGACCTATAATAATAGGTGGTTACAGTTAGTTTGTAGTATAGATTATTTAGTATGGAGGTAAACTTATGAGTATTTGGAGAGATTATCCCAAATTAGGGAAGTATCATTCAACTAAAATGTTAGGTAATTTAAGTAAAATCTTTCAAGAAGTGTTACCTGATGATGATGAAGATTGGATGATTAAGTATATGGCTCATAAAGATGGTAGGAATGTCACTCAACTTAATGATATTGCCTTATGTATGAGTAAAGATAGTGGTGTAGATATTAAAGTGTGTTTCAAGGCATTATACAATATTATTAGAGACACTTACTTTGGTAAACTTGCGGAATTAAATATAATGAAATTTATTCAAAGCAAAGGCCATAAAGTAGTATTTGCTAATGGTGTGCTTGATGCACAAGGTATAGATTTAATAGTAGATGATAAGATGTACATACAAGTTAAGCCTGACAGGTTCTTTAGAGGTAATAGTAATAGAAGCTTACTTGTAGATAGAATGAAGTTGTACAATCAATCATTAAAGTATGATGATTATTATGTAATGGTGTACAAAACAAGATGTTATGATACATTTGACCATACTGCTTACAGGGTATGTAATTTGATAGATAAATGTGGTTATACTAAATGCAAAGAGTTTAATTATGACAAACAGTAAGATAGTAGAAGTAATAATGAAGGAGTGTATTCCTGAAAAGTTAGCCAATAAATTCAACAAGAGATTTAAATACAAGATGGATAAACTTGATTATATACAAGAGATGTATTTAATCTTACTTGAGATGAAAGAAGATAAACTCACAAGTCTATATCTTAAAGGTGAGTTACCTGATTACTTTAGCAGGATATGTATTAATCAGATTACAAATCACAGTAGTGCTTTTCACAATAAATATATGACTTATGATAGTAAGATTGTAGATATAGATTTAGCAGTAAAATTGACAAAGTTATTTGATGAGGAGATTACACCTCAAGATACATTTAGTTTAGATTATAGAAGTGAAGAATATTATAGTACAGATGGTTCAGATTACTAATAATGATGATTTATTGAAGGTGTTGAAGGATAGGGAAGTTACTTTAGCTTCCCTTACTTCAGTTGAGAGTTGGGATGACTGGCAACTTAATAAAATTAACACATTTAAGGTTAGATTTAATGCTCTTACTCAATTAGAAAAGGATTTATATTGGGTTTACTTGATGGTTGGATTTACAAAAGGTGCAAAAATGTTCAATCTTAATATAGAAACTTACAAAAAGAGAATTAAAAGAATTAAAGCAAAGATGTTATGAAAAAAATTATATTTATACTTATATCACTATTACTGATAGGATGTACAGAACCATTTGAAGGTTGTGGTACTGTAACTAAAATTTATGAACCTGAACCTGTATATGAAATATATTATCAAGATAATGTAAGATATAAATTGTTTACAGGCAAGTATAATTACGCATTTGGTGTGTTAGATAATACCGATACAAGTCATAAAGTGTATGTAGCTTATGATGCATATATAAATTATAATTTAGGAGATTTTATTTGTTTTGAATAATGAATAGTATAGTAATATGTTTGATAGTTACTGTAGCAATAGTATGGGGAATTGGTTATTTAGACTTTCCTCATACTTTTGTTGCAAGAATACTCACCTTAATAAGAGGTAAGGAAGTAACTCCTGATAGAGTTAAGTTACCAAAGCTTTTTGAATGTCCTTTGTGTTGTACAATGTGGTGTACATTAGTGATTTTATTGATTATGAGCCCTCATCTTTGTTGGTTTAGTATTATATTTGCTTTTAGTACAAAATATATTTTATATGCAATACAACTGATTGACAGGCTACTAACAAAGATATTTATCTTGTTTGATAGAGTTATAGGTAAAATTTAATTACCCACATTATATATATAGTACATTATAAATAGTTTATTATGATAAATAAAGAAGATTATGAATTTGGGGTAAAATATTATCCTATTATAAGAAGTATTATTATAGATAAGGCTTGTAGCAGTATTCCTATTGAGTATACTGATTTCCTGATGAAAAATCACTACAGTACTTGTAATTGCAATAGTGGTATCTTTAATGGCACAAGTAGATTTTATAATGCTTGGTTAGAAGCAAAAGCCTATTATGAAAGTGAGGTGAAGGATGAAAACAAAGTTAAGTGTAAAAGAGGTCGTCCAACTAATAGAGACAAATGACAATATAGTCTTCATCCAGGACATTATTGACCTATTAAAGATTAATTGGACTACCTTTTATAAGTGGTACCCTAAAGATAGTGACGATTATCAGGCTATAAATGATGCTTTAGAGATGAATAAGACCACTTTTAAGCAAAAGATAAGGCTGAAGATGCTTGAGAGTGGTAATGCTACAAGTTTAATATTCTTATACAAAGCATTAACAACTGACCCTGCTGAAAGAAGAGCGTTAGATGGTAGAGATAATCAAGTAGATAATACTGATAAAAAGATTGTATTAGAAATTAAGTAAGTTATGGAAGAAGAATTTAGACCTATTAATGGTTGGAAAGGCTATTATATAAGTAATAAAGGTACTGTAATTAGTTATAGAGATAGAAAAGGTGGTATTAATCCTGATAAATTTCATACTTTAAAGCCCGATATTGGACCTAAAGGTTATGCAAGAGTAACTTTATATATAGAAGGTCAAGGTAGATATAGACAACAAGTACACAAACTTGTTGCACAAGCCTTTATACCTAATCCTAATAATTATCCTTGTATAAATCATAAGGATGAGAATCCTCTTAATAATACAGTTGAAAACCTTGAATGGTGTTCTTATCAATACAATAACAACTATAATGATAAGAACAAGAAGATTGGAGATAAATTAAGAGGCAGACCTTTATCAAAAGAACATAAGGAGAAATGCTTGGCTAATATAAGAAAAGGTAAGGTTAAAGTAAGATGTATTGAAACAAACATTACTTATGAAAGTTTTAGTGAAGCAGCAAGAACTTATGGTAGTGCTAAATCAGCCAGGAGAATATGTGATGCTTGTAAGGGTAGGTATGAGACTTCTTTTGGTTTACATTGGGAGGAAGTATTATGACTACAGTAGTACTTCCTCATTTAGAGCCTTGGCAAAAAGATGTATTTGACTATTATACTAATTATCCAAATGGTAAATGGCTGATAATCAAGAGTTTTCGGCAAAGTGGAAAATCAAAGTTGGCTCAATTACTTCTTATATATGCAAGTTTATCTAAAGGAGATTCTGTTAGTATGTGTGTAAGCCCTATTATATCACAATCAAGAAAGATGTTTAATGACATTTGTAAGATGACTCAAGATTTACTTGTTAGGGCTAATGCAAGCCTTTTAGAGATTGAGTTTATTAACGGTAGTACTGTATTGTTTAAATCAGGAGAACAAAATGATTCTATTAGAGGTACTACAATTAAAGGTTCTGGTATTTGTATTGTAGATGAGGCTGCTTATTTAAAAGATGAAGTGTTTTATTCTGTAATAGTTCCTACAACAACTGTTTATAATGCTGATATTTTCATACTATCTACACCTAAATTTAAGAAGGGGATGTTTTATTCCTTATTTAATCAAGGCTTGTTAGATGATGAGAAGGTAAAGAGTTTTGATTGGATTACTTATGATACAAGTAAGTATTTACCACCAGAAACTAAAGAATTGTACAAGAAACAAATGCCTAAATTGTCATATAAATCTGAAATACTTGCAGAATTTATTGATGGAGATAGTACTGTATTTAGTGATTTTAAGAGGTGTATAGGTGATTATGAGTTAAATCCCAACTTACCTTTATATATAAGTATAGATTGGTCAAGTGGTAGTGGTCAAGATGATACATCTATTACATTAGGTCAGGTTAATAACGGTAAGGCTTGTATAAGTAAAGTGATTACTTTTAATGATAAAAATGCTAATGATACTATTGATTACATAAATGTGATGATAAAACAGTTTATCAGGAGAGGTTTTAAGGATATTTACATTACGGTAGAGAAAAATAGTATTGGTGCAATATTTAGTCAATTGTTACTTGATACATTAGATTATCCTGAAGTTACTTTTAATACATTTACTACCACCAATAAGAGTAAGAATAAGATAATTAATCAATTAGTCTTACTTATTGAAAGAAATTTAATTGTGTTACCTAATGATGATAAGTTAATGGTAGAATTGAGTGCTTATGAATGTACTATAAATAGTAATGGATTAGCAATATATAATGCCCAAACAGGTAGTCACGATGATATGATAATTAGTACAGCTATTTGCATAAATAGCCTATATAATGAGTTATTATGACCCTTGAATTAAGAGATTTAAACAGTATAGCCAATCAATTTGCTGAAGCATTAAGGCAATCATTTAGTACTGATAGTGCTACAGGTACATTAGCTAATAATATTAGGTCTATAGTCAAATATGATGGTAGATACTTTACTTTAGACCTTGATACAGTAGATTACTTTAAGTATGCTAATGATGGTAGGAAAGCAGGTAAATTTCCCCCTTTAGATGATATTAAGAGGTGGATAAGGGTAAAGCCTATATTACCTACACCTATTAAAGGAAAATTACCTACAGAAAATCAGTTAGCATACTTGATTGGGAGAAAGATAGCATTAAAAGGAACTCAAGGTAGTCATTTACTTGAGAAAACTGAAGATAGTTTTCAGATTGAGAGAAAGGTCTTTAATGCTTTATATGATGAGATTGATAAAATAATTGATAAAACAATTGATGATGAAATTTATAAGTAAGTTATTTAGTAAAGTAACACCTATACCTAATAAAGATTGGTCAGATGTTACTATAGAGCAATATTATAAGATTGCTGAATTAATAAAAGAGCAGGATGAATATACAGTCTATAACCTAATTGATGTATTATGGAGTATAGATAGTAGTAAATTGTTAGCAAAAGACCTTACAAAGTATGCTAATAGATTACAGTTTCTTAATAAAGAAGTACCAAATGTTACTTTAAAGAAACATTACACTTTTAATGGTAGAAAATATGATAGTTCTTGTGATTTAACAAGTATGAGTACTGCTCAATTTGTTGATTATAATAACTTCATTAAGGGTGGTAAATATGAAGAGATTTTGAGTGTACTTTTCATTCCTGAAGGACATTCTTATAATGATGGATATGATATATTACAAGTGCAAAATGACCTCTTACAAATGAAAATAACAGATTGTATGGCTGCTGCTTTTTTTTTCAAAAGACAGTTAAAGGTATTTTGTCATCTTTTCCAGACTTATTTAATCAAGAAGATGAAGAAGGAGAAGATGGAGAAGAGTCTAATAGACCAATTCAAAAAGGTGGACTTGTACAATTTGGTATCTTACCCTACATCCTTACTTACTGTAATGCAACAAATGAAAAATTATCAGATGCCCTTGAACAACCAATAAATCTTGTGTTATATGTAATGACATTTGAGTATTACAAGCACAAAGAGGAAGAGAAAAAAATTAAAGAAATTCAAAACAGACGTTGATTATGACATTTTATTTAGACCAAGATATTGATATAAGTATAAATGGTATTAAAGCCCCTACAAGTGATGGTATGTACACCTATAAAGTACAAGAGAGTGTAGATGATGTATGGAATAATAGGTTTGTAGGTAATGCATTTATTCAAAAAGGGGAAACATCACACACTTTCCACCTTAATGATATAATTGAAGATTGGAAAGATAAGAATGACCCAAATGATGATATTGCTTTTGATGATACCATTCCTACAAATAATTGGTATAGCACTTGGAGGGTAGTTTTAACAGTAGATAAAGACTATACAAGTAGTGATATTGAGATTTGGATGATTTATAGATACCCTAATAGAGGTAAAATACTTGAGCCAAATCTTAATGATATAGACAATAGTAATAAAATTATCAGACAAGGTGTTGCTACAGTGTATAGCGAATATAAGTTTTTCCCTCATATACCTTATATTAAGACGAATAATTTTAAGTTCAGTGTATTTATATCAAGCACATTTGAACATTTGTATAATGCGATAAGTGATAATGTATTTGGTAGTATGTTTATGGAGTTGGTTAATTTAAGAGGAATTATAAATGCATCCCTTGAGACTTGGTTTTATGGATTAAATTACACTACAGATAATGATTTAGATTTATGGGGTACTTATGAGACTACAAGTCTTGGTGATTATATAGGTACAGTTGCAAAAGTAGATATATGCCCTGCTAAATACTATCTTTTATGGCAAGATAGATATGGCAGTATGCAATCTCAACCATTTACAGGTACAGAAACTTATAGTGAAAGTATTACACAATCAACCATTACCAACTATAAAGGTTATAAGAATGTAAGTGGAGTAGATGTACAGCCCAAATGGAAACTTAATACAGGATGGATAACTACTGAACTATATCCTTATTATGAGAGTATATTTGTAAGTCCTTATCTTAAATTGTATATTACTGATGCTGATGAGACAATTGATGTAGTACTTGATGATAGTGAATATACAGAAAAAAACTTTAACAATCAAGGGAAGAAGTTGTTTAATTTGGAGGTTAATGTTAGTCAAAATAAGAAACAAGTAATTAAGTATTGATTATGAGCCAAATACGTTTGTTTTTAGAGAATAAAGAAGTAGAGTTGGATAATAGTGTAGATTTTACTCTCAATCAGTATTTTGAAGACACAAGCAAACCTACAGACAAATATATAGAGTTCAGTAAGACAGTAAGTATTCCTTTTACAATCAATAATAATAGGTTGTTTGGTAGTATTTATAGCCCTGATAGGATAATTACTTATGATAATACAGGTGATTATACCAATATCCATTTTGACCCATACAAAAAGATAAGTATGAGGTTACAGAATGGTGACGATGTCTTAATGGTAGGGTTTGCAAAAATGCTTTCAGTTGATTGGGATGGTGAAAAAGGTGTTTATAATCTCAATTTGTATGGTGAATTAGGTAAAGTGTTTGGTGAGTTAAGTAAGGTTACATTTGATAATACTAATATAGAAGAAGATACACAAGTTTATTTTATTGATGGAGGGCAATACTACAGGGAAACACTTAACAGACAATTGATATATGACAGTTGGAATAGCAATCAGAATGTGATAAATTTAGTAAGGACAAATGATTCGCATTATGAACCGCATAATATAGTTGGATGGACGCCTCTTAATATAAGATATGATAATGATACATTAGACCAAAAATCATTTGAATTAAGTGATGGTAGTACAAAGACATTTACTGAAGTATTAGAACAATTAACTAACCCCACATTTGTTGATGCTACTAAATGTAATCCTGATACTGCTATAGGTGATGGTTTAATGCCAAGAGAAATAGGTGAATGGAGAAGTTACTTACAACAACCATTTATGTATTTTAACAAACTAATGCAATTAATGGCTGATAAATGTAAGTTATTGACAGGTTATGAGTTTAGTTTAGACCCTAATTGGTTTAGTTATAAAAATCCATTTTACAAGAATGTTGTGTTTACATTAAAGAATTTTGAGAAAGATGAGTTTGTAAGCAATACTTATAATTTTGTATTTGACCCAATAAGGTTTCCTGTGAATACTACTGATTATCACATTGGAGCTGTAAAATCTATATCTATACAAAACACTAATGAAGCATTACCTATATACGATACAACTAACAAATGGTTTGATTTGAAAAGTTATACAGTAGGTTTTGCTGCTAAATTTAATATGTACGTTGAAGTATCAAAGTCATTTACATCTCCTTCAGGATTGGATTTGACTGATGATAATGCTCTTATAATATATGTAGCATTAGACTCTCAAAAGACTGCTAACCCACAGTTTAATAATTTTATATTTACAACAACACATTGTACTATAACAAATATACTTAAAGCACAGTACCCAAATGCAACATTTTACAATTTGAAAGCATTTGAAGATAATGGCAGGGCTTATGTATCTGATATTAGTGTGTGTCCAAACTTTTATGCTACTAAAGAAGAATACGGTAATGTGTCATTTATTGTCACGGCTTTTTTCTATAAGACAGACTATCCATTTAATAAAGGAAAATCAAGTGATACTGAAGTAGGTATATGGTCACAAGTACGTACTGATGAAAAAAGTGTATTACAAGCAAATGTATATGAAAATTATACAAGGTCTGACGGTACAGTAACATTAAACACTTTATGGAATAATGATATAAAGCCATTTGATTTGATAATGCAGTATTGTAAGATGTTTAGGATAGGTATATTTGCTGATAATGTTAGTAAGCAAGTTAAATTTATTCCTTACAGCATCTATTTCGGTCAATATGAGGTATTGGATTGGACTGATAAGTTAGACAAAGGGTTAGACTATCAGATTAAACCTATTACATATGAAAATAAATGGGTTAAATTCAATTATGATGACAACTCTACAAAACTGAACGAAAAATATAACAAGAAATTTGGACTTCAATTTGGTGAATATAAGATAGATACACATTATGTTTTTAATGATGAGACAGAAGAGTTGTTTGAAGATATAAAATGCCCAATGGAAAATACTGATAATGTGTTGAGTTGGACTAATCTATATAGCAATAAGAGGATAGTATATAGTTTCCCTGCTGAAAAGTATATCTATAGTAAAAACGATGATGATAAATTACAGGATAACTTTGGTACATTCTATTTAGATGCAGGTATAGTTGATTTTGACACTGAAGACAGATTATATTTGAGGTCTAATATCATTACCGATGATAGTAGAAATATGAGAGGTAGTGGTAAATTTGTTTATAATCAGTATGGTGAGGGTATTAAAACTACTAAATATCATCAATTGAGTACTTTTATAAATAAATATATGATAACTTATACAGTACCAAGTTATACATTCTGCTATCAAGATTATAAAGGTAAGGTTGGCTTGTATGAGACTTTTTGGCAAAACTATTTACAGGAAAGGTATGATGTGCAAAATAAGATTGTAACCTGCTATTTAAGACTAAAGAATAGTGATTGGAATAACTTTGATTTCAATAAATTTGTAAAGATAGATAATCAATTGTACTTTGTTAATAAGATATTTGATTATAATCCATCAAGTAATGAACCTACAAAGTGTGAGTTGATTACTATACAAGATGTTAATGGCTATATTAAAGATGGTTATAATCCTTATTTGGCAATATCACCTGAAACTGCTACTACAACAAGAAATAGTGGTAGTGTAGTTGTTAATGTTGAAAGTACACAAGATGTATATGTTACAAGCGATACACCCAATATACAGATAGATGGTACAAATTTAACAAGTGCAAATCCTGTAACAGTAATCAATGGTAAACATACTATTACAACAAATGGAGTACCTACACCTTATAGTAAAGGTATTATTACATTTAAAAGTGGTACATATACAAAGACATTAACACTAACCTTTACAAGTTATTTACAAATAAGTAGTAGAGATGGTGTAGACTATACAAGTGGTCAAACATTATCTTATCAGTCAGGTGAAACTGATACTTGGGTAGTAAGAAGTACAAGCAGTGGCACTTGGGTTGATGTAAATAGTTCTTTACAAGGTTTTAAAATAAATGGTGAAGATGGTAATGGTACATTTGAGTCAATTCTTGATGAGTTAAGTATTGAAAACACAAGTATGCAAGCAGAACAGGGACTTATTAGATTTACAAATACTGAAGGTAATACATTTGATTTATATATAGATTTAGGATAATATGGCAACAGAAAAAGTAATAGTTTATAAGCATATAACCCCATCAGGTAAAGTCTATATAGGACAGACCTGTAGCACAAAAAACCGCTGGAAATCTAAAGGTATTAATTATAGAAAAAGTACTTATTTTTACAACGCTATTCAAAAATATGGTTGGGATAACATACAGCATATTATTGTAACAGATAACCTTACAAAGAAAGAAGCAAATTGGTTGGAGAATTACCTTATAATGTATTATGAGAGTTATAATAGAGATAAAGGTTACAATCTTACTTTAGGTGGTGATTCTGGTCCAACAACACCTTGGAATAAAGGTAAGACTTTATCTGATGAACATAAAAAACACTTATCAGAAGCTCACAAAGGTAAAACATCTGGTATGAAAGGTAGGCATCATACTGATACAGCAAAGAAAAAAATTAGTGAAACTCGTAAAGGAAGAAAACAAAGTGAAAGTTGGAGGAGTAAACAGAAAAAATGGGTTAAAAGAAGTATTACTTTACTTAATCCTTATAATAATCATATTTTGTATTTTTCAAGTAGAAAAAGACTTGCTGATTTTTTTTGGAGTTATGTGTTGTAATGTTATGCACTGTAAAAAATTAAATAAATATAAAATGTTATGAATAGTCGTATAATTCAAATCGACACAACTCAAGCACAAAAGAATGTTGAAGGGCTTGAGAAAGATGTCCAACAATTAGGTAAAGACATTAATAAGGTCAATGATACTAAAGTAAGTGGTAACTTTAGTGGTATTGATAATAACCTTAAATCAGTATCTGAAGGCTTTAAGGGTTTAACTAATGAAGTTAATAAGACAGCTTTTAGTATTGACCAAATAGCACCTAATATAGCAAAAATAGGTGCAGGTATTGCTGGTGGATTTAGTATAGTAAGTGGTGCTATTACATTATTTGGTAATGACAGTGAAGAAGCACAAAAAGCAGTAAGTCAATTACAGTTTTATTTACAACAACTACCTTTAAGTTTCTTTGCAATCGCTGAAAGTATTACAGCAGTAAGTAGTACATTAGATACTTTTAAAACTCCTGTAAAGGAATTTGGTAAGGAAATAGCTGATGCTTTTAACAGTGTTACAGACAGTATAGCAAAATCTTTTTATAAAAAAAATACACGTAAGAATGTATTTAGTTTCCTTAAAGAATCCCTATCTCCTGCTGTAATAAAAGAATCTTTAGGATTATTAAATCAGTTTAGAAATATTGTAGAAGCAGACCAAAAGAAAGTAGGTAGTGTGCTATCAAGTGTGCTTAAAGGAACCCAAATAAGTAAGGATGCACTTGAAGGATTAAATGAAGAGTCTATTAAATTTTTAGGTAATTTTTTAGGTGCATCTACTAAAGTAAAAGGTGCTTTTATAGCAATGACTGCTGGTGTTGCAAAGACTGTACTACAAATGACTAATCTATCAAATATACTTAAGAAAGTAGGAATTGCTTTTGGTGGGTTATTTGGTGCAGGTGTAGTTGTAGCAATTACAGCAGTAGTTAGTGCAGTAAGTGAATATATTGATAAAATTAAGGAACTTGATAAAGCAAGTGAGGATGCTTATAATCACACTAAAGAGTTATTCGATGTCAATACTAAAGGATTAAGTCAAGCACAAAAGCAAATTACTATTGTAGAGACACTTGTAAGAAATGCTAAAGATGAAACCAATACATTAAAGCAAAGAAAAGATGCTATTAAGCAATTAAATCTATTAGTGCCTGAATACAATGCTACATTAAGTAAAGAAGGTAAGTTGTATGAGACTAACAGTAAGGCTATTACTGATTATGTTGAAGAATTGAAGAGAGTAGCTAAAGCACAAGCCGCAGTACAACTTATTACTGAAAAGTATCAGACTATAATTGAAAAGAGTGCTGAATTACAATTAGCAGAAAATATTAAATCTCAAGTAGATGCTGCTAATGAAGAGTATAAGAAAGCAATTGAATTTGCACAACAAAGTCCTACTTACTTAAGAACAGGTATATTAGTAGTAGACCAAGAAGTAAAGGATAGAACATCAAAGATACTTACAGAACATAATATTGAGATTGCTAAAAGTGTTGACACATTAAAGGCTGAAATAGAACAAGCAACTAAAGATATTGAGTATATTTATACTACCTTTGATACTAATGTAGAGTTAGTAACCAAAAAGACTGAAGGTAATGGCACTAAAGTAAAGAATACTATTGACAAACTATACCTTAAGCCCCTTAAAGATATACTGACTATTAGTGATGAACTAAAAGACCCAAGTAATGGTTTTGATAAATGGATTGAGTACTTGGTTAAAACACTCACTGAAGCAGGTAAGCAGATAATGATACTCAATGATGTAATGAGTAGATTTGGTGAAAGTAGTTTAGGATTAGGGTCTCAATATGCTAATGTAGTAAGTGACTTTAGTAAGATGTTTGAACAACTTACCTATATTATTATCCATAATGGTGAAGTAGGTTGGGGTAGATGGACACAAATGGCAAGTAGTGGTATACAATCTGTAGGCACATTATTAAATGCTTTAAGTGACGAACAAGATACATCTACTAAAGAAGGCTTTGAAACTCAAAAGAAGTATCAAATAAGTGCATCAGTAATGAATATGTTAAGTGGTATATTAAGTGCTTGGACATCTGCAATGACTATACCACCACCAGCAGGTCCTATATTAGGTGCTGTTAATAGTGCAATGATAGGTGCATTAGGTGCTGTACAAATTGCTAAAATTAAATCACAACAGTTTGGTGGTAGTGCATCTACAAGCAGTAGTGCTATTAATAGTACAATAATACCTCCTGTAGACTATAGTAGATTAGTACAAGGTGCAAGTACTGAAGGTGCTATTAGAGATACCCGTCAGTTTGTATCAGTTGTAGAAATTGATAATGTACAAAAGAGGGTTAATGTAAGTGAGAATGAAGCAAAATACTAATAGATAAGTACTGATACAATAAAAGGAGGTAGTCTTTAATTAGGCTATCTCCTTAAATTGTAAAGTGGACTTTACAAAATGGATTTTTTTGAATTTTTTTGTTGTAAAATTTGTATAATCCAAAATAAAGTTGTACCTTTGTAGTGTTCTTAATGAACAAGTGATATTTAATATACAGGCTGTAGATGGCACTAATCTACAATTCAGCCAAAACCAATTAGTAGCCCTAATGAATGGTTGGCTCTTTAAAGGGTGTAGTTGAAATATACTAATAGTAAGACCCTTTGACCAAAACAGTCTTAAATATAAGTCAGGATAGTCTCTTAAGTGTCTTGAGGAAAGAGATTTATATAGGAAGTGGGAAATCTTATATAGGGAAACATTAACCTCTCCTGATGAAGTTTTAAGATAAACCTACAGGAAACTGCAAGGTAAGGTGTGAAACAGTAAATGAAAAATTTTTACTTAACTCACATTAAGGGATTGCTATATCCCTACATTAAGTAAAGGTAAACACAATAAAGGTAATCCTAAAGTAAGAGATAAATTTAATCGTTTACCTTAAGTAAATAAAAATTACATTATAATAGTAACATAAGCTACCAAAAAAGAGCTGCAAAAGGTAGTAAGGTTGTAACAGTTCAGTCCTTAACAGCACCTTAATACTATTTAATAGGTAAAACTGATTCTTGAAAATTGACTTTGATAGCAAAGTGAGAGATTATTAAAATCTGGGCAATGTCCTACCCTGACAACCCAGTACCAACACAAGAATACTTATTAGTTGACCAGTGTAAAATAATCTCTTTTATCTTTGAAAGATTGAAAATGTAGAGTTCTTGCTGGTTTGAATATCTACTACCATAAGAATGGTGTGAGGCAATCCCCTATAAAAGTAAAAGAGCTGGATATAATAGTTTGTCAAGTGACTGCCCAGTGTCAACACAAAAATATTTGAATGTATAGCCTATAAGAGTATAGTAAGTGTATTCTTATAGGTTGTACCTTGTTTAAGTATTTTTGTGAGGTATAAAGGGGATGTTGTGTCTATATAAAAATTACCTTAAAGATGATTAATCTACATTATATATATAGATTGTTACTAATTGATAAATAGATATAGTATGTTACCAATTTATGAATGTAAGTTAGGTGAACTTAATGCTATAAGTTTGGTCTTTAAACCAGCAATTGAAGAGAATTTTCAAGCCTTTAATGAGATGAAGGAGTTGAAGTTATCTTATGATGATGAAAAACACATTGTTTTTGGACCTGCTATTATCCCTAATAAACCTATATTTAGGAGAGACACTAATGGTAGAGAATATTATATTGTCTTTACTGATGATGTAATAGAGCAACTCTATCACAATTTTATGAAAAACAAGGCATTTAATTTCAATCTGGAGCACTCAAATAATGTTGCTAATGTTTATCTATTAGAAGCATTTATTAAGCGTCCTGGATTAAATCCTATAGGTTATGAGGATATTCCTGATGGCAGTATGTTTATTTCTTTAAAGGTTGAAGATGATGGCTTATGGAATAGCATTAAGTCAGGTAAATTTAATGGGTTTAGTATTGAGTGTTTTGTAGATATTGAACCTATAGATGAGACAGAATTATTAATTAATGAGTTATTAGGATGAATAAAAAGTTATTTCAGTTAGCCAAACTCATTATGAAGTTTTCAAACATCCCTACTGATAAAGGTGAGTTGATTATTGATGGTGAACTTGCTATTGATGTAGATGTAATGATTACTGATGAGAATGGTGAAGTAATTAGTGCTCCTGATGGTGATTATCTTACTGATGATAATAAGACTATTGTTATTAAGGATGGTAAGGTAGTTGAAATTAAGGAACCTATTAATGAGGTTATTGAGGAAACTCTTAATGAGGATGAACCTATTAATGAACCTCAAGTAGATAATGAGAAAGACTCAAAGATTGCTGAATTGGAGACTAAAGTTACTGAACTTGAAGGTCTTTTGCAGGATAGAGATGCAATTATTAGTGAGTTGACTAACAAGATTAAAGATTTAGAAGACAAGAAGCCTGTTGAAGAGGCTGTTAAATTAAGTGCAGTATCTCAAAACAAATTTGAGGTTAAAGATAATCCTGCATTAAAGTATTTTCAAGATTAATTAATTATTTTTTATTATGAGTTTGAATTTAAATTCTTTGACTGCTTATGTTGAGCAAAAGAAATTGCCTATTATACGTAAAGCAGTTATTGGTAACAAGAGTGCACAAGAGTTTTATCTTATGACTGGCGTAAAAGGTGCTACTGCTCTTAATCTCTTGACCACTGATGTAAAATTTGGTGATGGTACTACTTGTGGTTGGAATGAGGCTGGTACTTCTACAATGTCACAAAGAACCCTTACTCCTGGTGCAATTAAAGTTAATATGAGTTTTTGTGATAAAGCAATGCTCAAGTATTGGATGAATTATGATGTAAAAGTTGCAGCAGGACAAAAGACCCTTCCTTTTGAGGAAGATTTTATTAATGGTGTAGTTGAAGACATCCAGGCTAACCTTGAGAAAGCAATGTGGCAGGGTGATACTACTTCAAATGATGTTAACTTGAAAGCATTTGATGGTTTGATTAAGACTATTACTAATGCTACTGGTGTAATTAAGACTACTTTTGCTGAAGGTGCTACTGTTACATCTATTGTTAATGATGTATATAGCAAACTTCCTTCTGCTGTATTTAGTAAGGGTGAAGTAGTTATTTATATGGGTAGTGACTCTTATCGTAAGTATATTCAGGAGTTGATTGCTAATGGTAATTTGGTTATTACTAATGCACTTAATGATGTTGCGATGCCTGATTCTATCTTGGTACCTGGTACTAATGTAAGAGCAATTGGTGTTGCAGGATTGGATAATACTGATAAGTTCTTTGCTTCTTATAAAGATAACTTTGTATATGGTGTAGATATGCAAGGTGATGAAGAGAAAGCAGAAATGTGGTATTCTCAAGATAATAGAGAGTTCCGTTTGGCAGTTGAATTTGTTGCAGGTGTTCAAGTTGCTTATCCTGACCTTTGCGTTATGGCTTCTGAACAGTAATAATTAATAGATTAACTTATTTAAGATATTTTTTTAAGGTAGGAGGGAGAGATTTCTCCTTTCTACCTTATTTTGTTTAATAGAATAATTTTATAAAATATGGCATATAATTCTTGCAGTTCAATAACATTAGCGAGTATAGACGCTCGTTGTGACAGTTCAATAGGTGGTATCAAAAGAATACTTATTGCACAAAAAGATGATGTAACCGACGTAACTGTAGATGATACTACTGGTATTATTACTGCGATTACAATGGCATCAAATAAAAAGTTCCAACAGTGGCTATTTAGACGTAATACTGGTAACTATACATCAACATCTACATCTGATGCTACAAAGGGTAATAATAGTGTAACAACCGAAGTAAGTTTGCAATTTAGTAAAGCAGAAGCACAAAAGAGACTTGAGATTCAATCTGCTATAAATGCTAATTGTGTAGTTATTATTGAAGATGCTTATGGTGAGTATCTCTATTTAGGTTATGACAATGAAGTAACTATTACTAATGCTGTTATGCAATCAGGTACAGCAACTGGTGATTTAAGTGGTTTTACTCTTACCTTTACTGATGAGAGTGCTGAATTACCTCACTTTGTAGATAGTTCAATAATTAATGGCTTGATTGCCTAAATAATTATAGGGGGTAGATGTAACTATTTATCCCCTATATTTGAATAATAATGAAAACTTTTTACATCTACAAACACACCTGTAAGATTACCAACAAAGTCTATATTGGTCAAACTTGCCAAAAGAATCCTTATAATAGGTGGTTGAGTAATGGTAATGGTTACAAGACTCAAAGATACTTTTGGAGAGCAATACAGAAGTATGGTTGGGATAACTTTGAACACACTATAATACAAACTACTGATACTAAAGACAAGGCTGATATACTTGAAAAGATGTGGATTTATTACTATAAGAATAGGTGTGGTGTTTATAATATGACAGAAGGTGGTGAAGGTGTTGTAGGACCTATTCCCTGGAATAAGGGATTAAAAGGGTGTTTTACTAAAGATACTTTGCAAAAGATGTCTGACTCACACAAAGGTAAAACATCTGGTAGAAAGGGTAAAACAGGATTTACTGCTTGGAATAAAGGAATACCTTGGAGTAAAGAAACTAAACAAAAATTATCAGAATCTCATAAAGGTCTCTTAATAAGCAGTAAGCATCCAATGTATGGTAAACATCATACTGATGAGTCTAAACAAAAAATATCTTTAAGTAAAAAAGGTAGAAAATGGTATAATAATGGTACAATTCAAGGACAATATTTTGAGTGTCCTGAAGGATTTATATTAGGAAGATTAAATAAAATAAAATAAAATAAAATTATGAGTTATAATTCTTGTAAAAGTTTAGAAATTGCGAGTTTTGACTCCACTTGTGATGAAAGTAGAGCATCCATTAAGAGAGTATTGGTTTGTCCTAAAGAACTTGTAGAAATATACAAACAAAGTGAAAGGATAGTACAAATTTTTCCAATTGCATACGCACATAAAACAATACCTTATCCTCAAGATTATAGGACTGACCCATTTGTTGAATATAAATTTAGGAGAAATACAGGTAGTTACACATCTACTTATACTGGTGATAATACAACAGGTAGTCAAGTAGTTACCACCGAAGTATCATTGCAGTTTAGTAAGGCTGAAAATGAAAAGAGATTAGAGTTTCAAAAACTTACTGGACGTCCTTGTGTAATGATTATTGAAGATAATTATGGTCAATATATTCTTTTAGGTTATGATGCTCCTATAGTACTAACTAACACAGTAATGCAAAGTGGTACTGCTAAATCTGATTTAAGTGGTTTTACATTGACATTTACTGAAGAGAGCAATGTATTTCCTCCTTTTATACAAGAGGATTTTGACATTAATGGCTTATTAATTAGTAGAGAGACCACTGAATTATTCATTCCAGGTCCTGGTTTTTATGAAGATTATTTTGAAGGTACTCCTGAACGAACAATTACTTCAGGTAGAACTTTTGGTGGAGTATTGTCAACATACTTGCAATCCCCGCGTCCTTATAATGGAATTGGTAGTTTGTATTTAAGTGATGAAAGTCCTCTTCCTTATAAAGGCACAAATAGTTTCAAAAAGAAAGTGCTGCTGAATGGAAATACTTTTTCAATTGATGCAACAAGTAATTTAAATAACAATGTTAGTTTAATTTATAAATTAAAGAACGACGCGTTTACAAACACACCGTTATATGTAACTGTTGAATATACGATTACATTCACTACAGCAGAAGGCCCTTGGGCAGTAGTTTTAACTGTTGATCGTATGCGTTGTGTTGCTTAATTTCAATCAATCCCACAGATTCCAAGTGAGTTTGTGGGATTTTTTTGTGTACT